>SAMEA3663023__coassemble_674_pt1 | contig 52027 bp, 38 predicted proteins | sample SAMEA3663023__metabat2_low_PE_013 | metagenome-assembled genome bin SAMEA3663023 (sample SAMEA3663023) | pig gut metagenome | biome: pig gut; feature: pig-associated habitat; material: faeces | place: France | collected 2012
CATGAACCGCAAATATGAATACGCCACAGACAAGATTTATAACCTTAGCGGCAATAAAGGTAACAAATACAGAGCAAACTGCTATAAATGGTAATCACTCGAAATGTCGGATGGCCCCGTTTTCTTGCGCTCTTTGCGCCTTTGCGAGAGTTCTTTCTCGCAGATGTTTATTGCTTATTGCGTTGTATATTTCTCGCCAAGCCGCAAAGGTCGCAAGGACTATATTCCCTTGCGAGAGTCCTTTCTCGCAGATGTTTATTGCGTGATATATTTCTCGCCAAGCCGCAAAGGTCGCAAGGACTATATTCTTTTGCGAGAGTCCTTTCTCGCAGATGTTTATGGCGTGGTATATTTCTCGCCAAGCCGCAAAGGTCGCAAATATCATCTGCAATACCAAATAATTAGGGTGTCCAGTTTGTTGTACCCAAAATGGACACCCTATTATATAGTACACTCCAAAAATTGAAGCATACGAAATGAGCCCGGCACAATACCGGGCTCACTACTATAAAGGGTCGAAAAATTAATAATTGATTTGTTGTCCGACTTTTCGGGGACACACCAGTCAGTCACGTCCTCGTTTCGTTTCAATTTCTTTGATTGGAATACCTGAGGAATCATGACACAGGTTGGGCTCCGTCGGGAGTGTTCCCGCAGCCGTTATCGGGCGATGAGTTCCAGACCCTTCTTCGCTCTCTTCACGTGGATGTAGGGAGAGCATCCGGGAGTTTGGATGGCTGGAGCGTTCTTCTTGATGCGGGGAGCAATGCCGCGCTTCAGGTCCATCTTCGTGCTGGCCTTAGCGGGAGCGTACAGGGAAGCGTCGCTGGCAGGAACAATCTCGTCGGCCACCTCGGGAGTGGTGAATGCCTTGGTTACTACTGGTCCCCACTCGCCATTGACATTCTTGGCCACGGCAGCAGCCACGAACTTGGCATTGGGATTCAACTCCCATTCATAGTCGTCTACGTCGTACAAATCCCATTCGTAAGATCCTTCCATCTTTGGATCTTTCAGATAGGTCTCAACAAAAGTGGGATCGGCCTGGCACAGACTGTCTGTAACTATACAGGCATGATAAACCGACACGTTCTCATTGGGGGTGAAAATAACCCTCTGTGTGAAGGCATCCAATTCCTCATAGTATTTAGAGCCTCCGATGGTGATGCTCACCTCAGCCACACCTTCGCCGCCACGTTGCTTTGTAGTTACAGGGATGATCTCCACGTCGGCCATGGTACCATTGATGTCCCAGCATACGGTATAAACCTCGTATTTGGTTCCGGGGGTCATGTCGGTCCAGACAAAGGTGGTGTCAGACACACCTTGGAAACCCCATGCTTTGACCATGTCGCCAATGCTGGTAAAGCCCATCCATGCGCCGAACATCTCAAGCTGCTGCTGAGCCTCGCCTTCTTTGAAACAGCAGGCGGCAAAACCCTTGACATCGGCTGTCTTGGTGAATTTCACTTCGATGGTCGAGGTGGTGAGATCGGTCACCTCACCCTTTACGACGGGAGTACCCACAAGGGCGATATTCGGTGTGTGGAAGTCAGCCTTTCTCATCTCGCAGGCGGTGCCATACTGGTCGTAGCCCAGCGTCACGATGGTATAGTCCGTATTTGGAGTGAAGGCAAAGTCGAAGCCAGTCATCTCGGCAGCGGTGAAGTCCTGATAATACATTGTTTTGGAGTCGCTGTATTTGAAAGTGTACTCAGCATACTCGTCGGTGGTGATGCGGTCGGCGTTCGCCTTCTTCACACACATAATCTGGAAGGCGGTGCAGGCTGGTGTACGTGTGATGGCCAGTTTCACCATGTCCTTTGTACCCTTGGCTTCATCCTTGATGGTTACATCCTCCACGGTGATATCGGCGGCTACCGTACCTTCAACGGTGGCAAAGGCGATACTGTCGATACGGTTTACATGGAAGGGATGAGCCTGTCCCATGTTGTCACGCACAATCAGACGGTTGGGTTCCTGCTGTGCATATGAAGATATGCCCATGAGGGCGCATACGATGAGTAAAAAGAATTTTTTCATTACTTGGAGATTTTGATGGTTTTGTTGTTGATTTTCATGATATACACACCTCTTCTGAGGCCGCTTAAGTTGAGTGTGCCCTCTTCGGTAGCCCGAAAGTGGCCTACTGTCTGTCCGTTGACGCTGTAAACGGAAACTTGGTCATCGGGTTTGGCGCCCGTAATGGTCAGATGGTCGCCTTGACGGTTCACGGCCAGTCCGTTGCCGTTCACGGCACTGATACCGGTAGCCACTTGCACAAACTTCAGACTCTGGATGTCCGAAATGGCGAAGTCTTTCACGTCAGTGGTATAAACAGCGAGTGACTGGGAACTGACCAGCATCTTGTTGATGCTGCTGATGTCAAACTTCTGCGTGGTGCCACTCTTCAACTGAACGGCCAGGTTGGTCTGGGCGTTCATGGAGAGAGCGCAGAATGCGGAAGCGGCAATCAGGGATAGAAGTCTTTTCTCACGCATAGACTATTACTTTATTTGAGTTAATGAAACAATAATTTATTTAAAATCTAATTTCACCAACAAAGATACACAGAATATTTAAGAAAAGATACGTTTTGGTAGACAAAAACCAAAGTTTAACAACGGTTAACAAATGATTGTCTAAAGATATGCAGCCTTGCGTATTATCACCTATTTATATATATTGCGTGGATAATATTTTATGCACTATCGAAGATAATTGGATACCAAACGCTTCAGCCAGTCAGCCACGGAACAAAGCAAGATGATACAGTTGGTGCAAGGCATGCAAGATATTAAACTAAACAATTGTGGAATGATGTGCAGATTATTCGGCTACCAGTACAGCGAGACAGAGAAGTATGACGCGAAGCACACATGTTAAAATAAGATGTATCATTGTTTCTTTTGCAGGAACACGAAAAAATGTGTATCTTTGCCACGACAGAAACTTTTGACAGATGGATTTGGGAAACAACAAGTCGGCAATAGTCATGGGCGCCCTGCTGTAATTGCTCCACCGCTTCATAGCAAAGCAGGAGCTGGCTGTTGCTCTGGGCCAGCCGTTTGCCCTCCTTGAGGTTGCCTTTGCCCATAAACTCATGATAGACGCCTATGTTCTCTCTCATGTAGTTTTTTATCAGGGTCGACGCACGGGGGGTATCGATGACAATCTCGTATATGGCTTGGATGTTTTGCTCTGTCAGACAGAAGAGGTGCAGGTCTACGCTGTAATTTTCGGCGAGTTCGCCCAACCAGTAGTCGTTGAGATTTTTCAGCAGTGGAATCAACACCCTCTCGTTTCTCAGACTAAGGAGAAGTTTGTTTGGGAAAATATCCGTCATTCCATATGATGACGGTGATTTCAGAAGGGGGAGCAGATGGTCGAAGAGCTCATTGTTGCAGAGGGCGTTGACGGCTTCGGAGAGAGCGAAGTTGCTGTCTTTGTGGCGGAAAATGCTGACGGTGGCACACTTCTTCATCCGCTGGTAGTCAGCCGTGCTCATGGTCCGGACAATCTGCAGCCATGCATAGGGGACGATGTAAAATGTAGCGAAATAAGAAAATGAAGGGACAATTATTCCATATTTAACAATATTTTTGAGATTTACCGAGGATAAGGTCGTGATTCCGGCATGTAATTGCGGCAACGATGATTCTTGACTGGAGCTAATCGGTCATGGTGTTACAGGCTGGAGATATACTCCTTGGGGGTGACATTGGTATGCTTTTTGAATAGTTTCCTAAAGTTTTTTACATCGCTGATGCCACATTCCTCTGCCACCGATTTCACGTTTGTCTCCCCGTTGCGGAACATCTGTGATGCCTTGTAAATGCGGTAGTCGTTGATAAACTCGATAAGCGACATGTTGGTGATAAGTTTCAGTTTCTTGTAGAGGGAAGAGTGGCTCATAGCCATCTGGTCGGCAAAGAATTCGGCGTTGAAGTCAGGGTTCTTGATGTGTTCATCGATGACAGTACGGCAACGGAGGATGAATAGCTGCTCTTCCTTGCTGTATTGTTTGATAGGGGCAGGAGAGGAGTCGGCTGAGGTTTTGGGTTGTACCGGTGTGTCCGACTGCACCTGCAGTAGTTTGGCCATACGTTTACGCAACAGTTGTAATGAGATAGGTTTGGTGAGATAGGCATCTGCACCATTGTCAAAGGCCTGCATCATCTCGTCTTCGGCTGTATTGGCCGTGAACACGATAATCTTGGTTCGTTGCAGTGATTTTTGGGTACGTAGTCCAACCAGCATCCGCTGCCCGTCCATCTTAGGCATGGACAGGTCGCAGATGATGATGTCGGGCAGGGTCTCCAGCGATTTGGTGATGCCTTCCTCGCCATTGTATGCCTTTTCGATGCGGTATTCTCTGCAGAGTCCTCGCTCCAGCAGTTCCACTGTTTCTGGTTCATCATCGACAATCAGAACCGAGTGTATGGCTGTTGGGTTGTTTCTGGTTGTCTTATTGGCAAGTATCGTTTTGGCTGGTGCCATCCGTTCCGAATCTTGTTGTCTCGGAATGTAAAATGAGAAGGTCGATCCCTTGCCCATCTCCGATTCCACGCTGATTCTTCCGCCGTGCAGCTCCACCAGGTTTTTGACATAAGAAAGGCCAAGTCCGTCTCCCTCACTTTGCTTCTTGCCCCGTTCCGAACGGAAGAAACTTTCGAAGATGGTGTCGCGGAATTTCTCGTCAATACCGATGCCTGTGTCAGATATGTGGAAGATGACCCGGTCGTTGCTCTCTTCGATGCCGAAGCTCACCTTTCCCCCTTTCTTGGTATATTTGAAGGCGTTGGTAATCAGATTGGAGATGATGAGCTCAAGTTTGAAGCTATCGAAGTCGAGCAAAATCTCGTCATGCGAGGCTTCGAAGCGGTACTCGATATTCTTTTGGCCGAACATGTCCGTATAGTTGTCGTTCAGCGTCCTGCAAAACTCCACTACATCCTGACGTTTGAGGCTCAGCCGGAGGTTTTCTGCTCCCACCTTCCTGAAGTCCACTACGCGACTTACGAGAGAGTTGAGTCGTTTGGCGTTTCTCAGCATGTCATTCATATAGACTCGGGGAGCCTTCACGGGGTCGGTTCCCCCTTCGAGAATCTCCTCTATCTGTGCCATGATGAGGAAAACGGGAGTGCGCAGTTCGTGCACGATGCTCGTATAGAAGTTGGTCTTCGCCTCGTTCAGTCGCTTTTCCGATTGTTTCTCCACCTCGGCTATCTGCATCCGGTGTCTCACGGCCAGGTTGTTCATCCATATCCTCACGGCTATCCAACAGATGGTCACAGCCAGAATCAGATAGCACAGCTTGACCCACCAGCTGAGATACCAGGGTGGGGTGATGACAATCAGGAGAGTGCGTGTTTTCGACCAGTTGACACCGTCGCTTGTCGACTTCACCTTGAGGGTATAATGGCCGGGCGGTACCTTGGTGTATTGGATTGCGCCCACGGTCACCTCACGCCAATGGGTGTCGAAGCCTTCCAGTAGACAGGAGTAGATGATACGGTTGGAACTGACGAAATCGGGCGTGGAGAACCTGATGGTGAAGAAGTTTTCGTTGTGGCTTAGCCTTTGTTCCTGGTTGCCGGTGGTATAGAGATTGTAAGTCTTTTTGCTGTTGAGCAGTTCGAGCGACTGGAAGAACACCTCGTTGGTGCCTTGTGGAAGCCTGATTTTGGAGATGTCGAAGTAGACGAGCCCCTTGGTGGTGCCGAAGTAGGTGGTACCAGCCAGTTCAGCATTGCAGTTGTAGGTAAATTCCGATGCCCCCTCATCCACGTTGAGACGCACGAACTTTTCCGTTCCTGCTGTCATCAGAAACAGACCATCGTATGTTCCTGCGACCACATTCCCATGCTGATCTTCGCGCATAGAGGTGACGTTTGTTTCGTTCAGTCCCTGTTCGGCGCCATAGGAGGTCAGCGTTCCCTGTCTCTCGTTCATGCGGAAGAAGCCTACATGCTCGATGGTGAACCATATGTTGCCGTTTTGCCCCAGATAGAGGAAACAGGTGTTGTTGCCGGGCAGTCGGATATCCGTTGATTGGGTGTTGTAGCGCTTTTCAATCTTTCCGTTCTTACGATTAATCTTTATCAGTCCCTGAAAGCGGCATGCCAACCAGATATACCGGCTGTCCATGGCGATGCCCATGCAGTAAGCGTTGTCGATATTGAACTGGCTGATCGTCTCATGGCGTTTATTGAAGACGAAGAGGTCGGAGCTTCCTATCCAGAGGTTCCCCTGTCCGTCGTCCTTGAGGGTCCATAGGTTTTGTGACTCATGGCTCCGTTGGGGCATGCGATAGGTGGTGAAGGAGTGGGAGGCTTTGTTGAATCTCACGAGTCCTTTGGTGTAGACGGTCATCCAGATGTTGTCGCCATCGTCGGTCATCGACGTGATGTTGTTTCCTGGCAATTGGCTGTTGGCTGTCGTATAGGTAGTCTTCTGTCCTGTCTTGCGGTCGTGAATTTCAAAACCTCCGCCGTCGAGTCCGAGATAAAGCTTCTCCTGCGTGGGAATGACAGCTGTGACGATGTCGTAGGAGAGCTGGTGGTTGGTGCGGCTCAGGATGCTGAACCATCTGAACTGTTCGCTGTAGAGGCTCATCCCCATGCGGTAGGTGCCTATCCAGAGGTTCTGCTGCTGGTCGACAAAAAGTGCGTAGACCGCATCTCCAGAGATGTTGCTGTTGTAGGGATTGAAGACGATGCGTGATTGTCCACTATCGAACACAACCCCTCCTCCGTCGATGCCAAAAACGGTGTAGGATCCATAGTCAACGGTAGCCATCAGTCCTTCGGGCGAATACTCGTTGGAGGGTTTGATGCGGTTGTTCTCTATTTTGAAGGCATGGCTTTTATATCCGATGCCATAGCCTACGAAGAGTGTGTTCTTGTTTTTGCTGTAGTAGATGTTGGCCAGCAAGGTTGTGCGAAGCTTTTGGGGCAGGAAGTCAATGAGCGTCTCTCCATCGCTGTCGAGCAGCCGGATGCCGTCAGCACTGGCCACGGCCAGAAGGTTGTCACGATAGACCGTCACGGCATCATACCGTTTGCTATGCTGTTTGACCGTACATAGGCGTTCCTTCTCCCGGTCGTATTTGTAGAGGGTTCCATTGTCATCGGCAACGAAGAGGGCATGTTGTGTCTCCACGATATGGTTGACACGCCTCACGAAGGGGATAGTTCTGCCCTGGCTGTCTGTTGTTGGCATGTGATGGAATAAACCGTCGTCAAAGGAGTAGAAGTCGATACCACTGTCGGTACCAATCCAGATACCGTCATCAGTGGGGCAGAGTGTCCGCACCACCCGGTTGGCGATTGATTGGGGGTTGTTTGCGTCGTGATAGAACGACTCAAACTGGTAACCGTCATAGCGGCTCAGGCCGTTGAAGGATCCAATCCAGAGGAATCCGTTCTTGTCTTGTTTGATACAGCAGATGCTGTTGTCACAGAGTCCTGAGGCCTTGTTCCAGGAGCGGAAATATTTTTGTGCCGACACCGTTGCCGATGTCAGCACAAAGAAGAGTATGATTGCCTGCAAGCGCAGAAGAGAAGTCACGAAGAGACGCATATACTGTGGTTAGTGGCATTTGGCGATGCGAAGGTAATCATTTTTTTTGTATTTCAGTCCTTTTGTATCATTTTTCAGTCCATCAGGGAGAAGAATCGTTCTATTTTCTCCTTGTTGACGAAATGGCAATCCTGTCCGCAAATAGTTTTGCGGTCCATGAGTTGTAATAGTCCGGCATAGCCTTTGGCATCCTTGTCTATCACCTGTTGCTGATAGTAATGACTTACCGTGCGGCTCGTCTTATCCCCAGGCACTGAGGAATAGTTGCCGAGATACCAATTTCCGCTGAAGAGATTATTCGTGGAACTGGTCATCTCAAATCGGCTTGTTTCGGCCGTATAGAAGATGTTGGCGGTGAACGATGTATTGTCAGCATAGCCGTCCCACGAGTCACTGCAAACCATGGTGCGGTCGGCATTCCCTACTGTCTTGGGGTTGGAGTGGATGATGTTGTGGTCTACCTGGGTGTCTTCCACTCGTCCTGCTATATGGATATTGGGCGAGAACATACCCTGCCGGGTCTCCTTGGACCGCATGCCGTCGCCGATGCTTATGTTATAGCGTACGCGGCTTCCCTGGTTGCCGATGGAGTAGTCGCGTTCGTTGCCTGAGTCGCATATGAGCACCATACCGCCATAGTTGTCGTGGCTGTAGTTGTACTGGATGAGCGTATTGCGGCAGTTGTAGTCGCAGTCGTATCCTTGGGCATCCCATGGAGCCTTGTGGTCAGAGACTTCGTTGAACTGGATGATTGTATTGTCACAGCTCCATGGCCAGATGCCGGCAGCTGCCTCGGTCATGGGCAGCATGTCGGGACAGTTGCGCATGACGTTATACTCGATGAGCGTTCCGTCGCAGCCTATCGGCACGATACCGTCTCCTGGTACACCCTCAATCAGATTGCCCCTCACAACCACGTGCGTGTTGGGCAGCCAGTCGTGGCGGTTGTAGTAGCCGCTCCAAATCATGGCGTTGCGGGCGCAGTCCTTGATGTGGCAGTTGGAGATGGTAAGACTGTCGAAGCGTGAGGCGATGGTCTTGCCTCGGTTGACGATGAACAGAGCCGACCCTCCTCCCTCTTCTTTGACGAGCGATCCGTTGACATCATGGATAAACAGACCGTCGATGGTGATGCAGCGTGAGAGACCGTAGTCGGAGCAGGCCACCATCAGTCCCGTGCGTCGGGCTTTGCGTTCCTTGCCCGTATTCACAATCTCCAGGTCGCGGAGTGTGAGATACTCAGAGTTGAGAATTCGCACGGCATAATCCGACTCGTCGTAGCCTACAATCTTCGGTCTTTCGCCCTTGCCATAGGCACCCACCTCTATCGGTTTGCCGCTCTGGCCATGGCCACATATTTCCAGTACCCCGTGAAAGGTGGATCCACGCTTGAACAGCAGCCGGTCGCCGGCCTTCAGTGTCAGTTGGTTGGCTCGTACAAGTGACTGCCAGGGGGTCTTATCGGATGTTCCGTTGTTGTTGTCGTTACCTGTCTGAGCGTCTATATAATAGGTAACAGCCTGTTGGGCCGTAGCCTGCTCTGGGTTCGCAGGCCCCGGCGACAGCTTGTCATCGTGAGCCTGCGAACAAGACGCAATGAATAAGGGGATGATGATTAAAATGGATTTTTTCATCTCATCAGGTATTTCAAAACTTTCTATGCTCTTGATTGTTCCCAACAGGCCGCTTATTTCCAAAGTGCGTTCTGCTCCAATTTCTTGTTGCTGTCAAGCTCGCCCAGCGGGATGGGCCATACATAGTCGCGCTCACCGTTGAAGATACGTTTCTCGTAGGCCAGACCATAGGTGGTGCGTTCGTTTTCAATGGCTTGTACGGCCTTGTCGAGAATGCGCCAGCGGTAGAGGTCGAACAGACGCAGACCCTCGAAGGCGAGTTCCACGCGACGTTCATGCCGGATGATGTCCATCAGGCTGGACTGGGAGAGACCGCTTCCCTCCACATCCTCTACACGAGGCATGCCGGCACGCGTACGCACCATGTCGACCAGCCCGAGCACTTCGCTCTCTGTATATCCGCCCTTCTCTACAAGAGCCTCAGCGAGTGACAGCAGCACCTCGGCATAGCGCACTACGTAGAAGTCCTGACCATTATCCCAGGAGTTGCCGGTATCAGAGGGGTCGAAGTATTTCATCACATAGACCGTCGACATCGAGGCGGCGGCTCCGCCATACCAGGCAGTGGAACCTCCTTTGCCGTTCCAGGTCATGCCTGGTACGAAGAGGGTGGCATAGAGACGAGGATCGCGACCCGTCCAGTGGTCGGCATTGGGCTGCCAGAGGTCGAGTTTTCCGTCGTTCATTACGCCATAGTTCTTGTCGGCAGGTTTGGATCCATCGAGGTTATAGTATTCATCGGCCAAATTGAGCGTACCGTTCATGGCCTCCAGAGGAGTGTTCCAATGAGCGTTGAAACAGGCACCCTCGCTTAGTCCCGGACCTTCAAAACGAACGGAGAAAACAATCTCAGGTGAAGTCTGTCCAGCCTGGGTAAACAGCCGGGCATAGTCGCCTTCGAGCGAGTAGCCCAGTTCAAGGATGGCTTTGTAGGCAGCGATGGCCTCGTCCCATTTCTCATTGTAAAGAGCCATTCGTCCGAGCACGGCATAACAGGCTCCGCGGGTGACGCGGCCGAGGTCAGCCTTGACTGGCAGATCGTTGACACATCCTTTCAGCAGTTCCATCTCGCTGGCCACGATGTCGGCTCGTTTGGTGCTGCCCATCTCTGCCTTGTCGAGAGTGAGCGGTTCGGTGATATAAGGCACGTCGTTGTAGGTCATGGTGAGATTGATGTACATGAGCGCTCTGAGTGTGAGTGCCTCGGCTTTGTATTGGGCTCTCATGGCATCGCTCATGTTTACGCGGTCGATGTTGGCGATCAGCAGGTTGCAGCGTTTGATGACTTCGTAGTTGTCGCTCCAGAAAGAGCCTACCGCCCACGATGAGGCGTTGTGGGTACCGTTGGCGATGTCATAGCCTTCCATCCAGCCGCTCCAGTTAAAGTGTCCACCATTGTCCGACATGCAGTCGAAGTTGATGGGACCCATGTTCCAAGGTCCGCCGTTGTAGAGTTGTTCAGTCTGCAGACCGTCATAGCAGGCCACGAGTCCCATCATGGCGTCATCAGCAGTCTGCCAGAATGTAGCGGAAGACGATTCTGTGAGTGAGTCTTCCTGAAGCCAACTGTCGGAGCAGCTGCTCATGGTCATGGCTCCTGACAGGAGAAATATACCGATATATTTGTTGGATAGTTTCATAATCGTATAAGATGTTAATAGTTAGAATTTGACATTGATACCGAATGAGTAGGAACGGATGTTCGGGTGAACATCGTTTCGGGTGTCTGTCCCGCTCTTCTCTGGGTCGTAATCATCGAGTGAGGTGAAGGTGAGCAGGTTAGATCCTGCCAGATAGAGTCGCAGGCTCTGAACGCCGATTTTGGCCAGTGTGGCATTGTTGCGGAAGGTGTAGCCCAGTTCCAGACTCTTCAGACGCAGGTAGTCTCCCGAGGTGAGCCAGAATGAAGAGTAGGTATTGTTATATTCGCCACCCATGCGGGGCATAGAGGCATTGGGGTTGGTTGCCGAGTAGCGGTCGAGCCAGCGGCTGGTCTTGTTACCACCGTTAGAGATGGTGGTCTCATCCCAGTTGAAGCGGTCAAGTCCAGATACACCCTGCCAGAAAGTGGTCAGGTCGAAGTCTTTCCAAGAAGCGCCGAGGGTGAATGAATATTGCAGTTTTGGGAAGGGGTTACCGATAATCTGGCGGTCTTCGTCGTTGATGTTGCCGTCATCGTTGAAGTCCTCATACATGATGTCGCCGAGTACGGGAGCCTGTCCGTTCTGTGTGATGATCTTCCCCTCTGAGTTGGTGCGTTTCAGGTCGTCCTCCGTGCGGTAGAGGCCTATAGCTTTCAGGGCATAGTAGGAGCCGATGGCATAGCCTTCCCTGTTGATGGTCGATCCGCTGATGCTCTCCTGTCCGTTCATGTCTATAATCTTGTTGCTCACACCAGCCAGCGAGAATCCGGCCTGCCATTGCCAGTCGCCCTGTCGGTCTTGGTAGTTGCCGGCCAGTTCCCAACCGCGGTTTCTCACCTTGCCTGCATTCTGGTAAGGAGCGGCAAGTGATCCGAGGAAGATGCTGGGCATGGGCAGTTGCAGGAGGATGTCGCTGGTCTCCTTGTTATACCAGTCGAACACCACAGAGATACGTCCGTCCCAGAAGGAGGCATCAAATCCGAAGTCGGTGATGGTAGTTGTCTCCCACTTGATGTTCCCGTTGGCAATCTTTGATGTTTTCATTCCGATATACTTGTTGTCACCAAAGAAGTAACTACCTTGTGCAGAGAGTGTTTCGGTGTATGCATAGTTGCCTATTTCCTGGTTTCCCAACTTACCCCAACTGCCGCGCAGTTTCAGGGAACTGAGCCACTTGATGTTCTGCATAAAGGCCTCATTGGAGATGATCCATGCTGCCGAGAAGGAGGGGAAGGTGGCATAACGGTTTGAGCTGGGCAGACGGGAACTGCCGTCACGACGGATGTTGAACTCAGCCATATAGCGGTCTCCATAGTTGTAGTTGATGCGTCCGAAGAAGGACTGTAGGCGGGTCTCCTCAGCCGAACCAGACACTTGGTCGTTTTGCGATCCGCCGTCCATTTCGTAAATATTGTCAGTTGGGAAACCTTGTTTGCTGATATTTGTCATGTCCCATCTGTTTTCCTGGATAGAGTGACCAACGAGTACGCTCAGATTGTGCTCGCCCCACTTGTTGTTATAGGTGAGGATATTCTCGTTGATGTAACTCTTCTCGATCCAACTGTAGTCTGCGAGGGTGTTCTGTGTGCCTGCGGGGTTAAGAATCTCGCCTTCAGCGTTATATTTGGCAGCAGAACGGGGGCTGTAGGTCGACACCTCATTATTATAATACTTGTAGGCAAGGCTACTGCGGAAGGTAAGTCCCTTGATGATGTCCACCTCTGCAAACACCTTGCCATCGAAGCGGTGGTGCTGGTTGGTCTTGCGTCCGTAATTCAAATCCTCAATGGGGTTTTTGAACACCGAGGCACCGATATTGCTGTTTCCGTCCACGCATCCGTAATATCCGTTGGCATAAGTCACGGGTACTGTGGGGCGTGTGAACCAGGTGAGGTAGCGCATCAGACCTTCGCCAGTGACGCTGGTTACGGGCTCTTCCACATCCTGTCGGCTGCCGGCAAGATTCAGTCCAAGTTTCACGATTCCCAGTTTGGTATCGATGTTGGAGCGGAAGTTATATCGTCTGTTTCCGGTATTCTTCAGGATGCCGTCTTGGTCCATAAACTGGGCGGAAATCATGTATCGGGTAGTCTGATTGCCACCACTCACCGAGAGATGATGCTGGTGCATGATGGCAGTGCGGAACATCTCTTTGGCCCAGTTGGTGTTGGCAAAATGGTCAGGGTCGCTGCCGTCCTTGATTATCTGCAGCATGTCGTCAGTATAAGCCTTGCCGGGTTGGCATTCGTTGTACATCTTGGCCCACTCGTATGAGTTGACGAAGTCGGGCAGAACGGTAGCTTCTTGGATGGCGACGCTTCCGGAATAAGTGATGGAGGGTTTCTGGTCAGCTCCACGCTTGGTAGTGACCAGGATGACACCATTGGCAGCACGCACACCATAGATGGCAGCCGATGCGGCATCCTTCAGTACGGATACACTCTCGATATCATCGGCGGCAAGTTCCGACATCTGTGAGATACTACTCTCGATACCATCGATGAGCACCATCGGGTTGTTTTTCGAGCCGCTTCCGAGAGTGCCTACACCACGCACACGGATTTCCGGGTCGTCATGTCCGGCCTGAGCACCATTGGTCTGCAATACAACGCCAGGTAACCGCCCTTGGAGCATGGTCGATGTATTGGCTACCGGAATATTAGCCACGTCGTTGAAGTTGACGGCAGCCACCGATCCGGTGAGGTTGGCTTTCTTCTGTGTGCCGTAACCTACCACCACCACCTCTTCCAGTGCTTTGGTATCTTCGGCCAGTGTGATGTTGAGTGTTTGTCCGCTACGGAATTCCACCTCTTTATTAAGGTAGCCCACATAGGAAATGAGTAATGTGCCGTGGCTGACGTTGCTGAGCGTGAAGTTGCCGTTGAGGTCGGTCACGGTTGCGTTAGTAGCGTTTTTCACTTTGATGGTGGCGCCAATGATTGGTTCTCCTTTGGCATCTTTCACGACACCCTTCACAATACCATTCTGTTGGGTCATGGTTATGCCATCCGCATAGGCAGCATTAGCCATTACTGGACAAGTCCATCCCATCAGAGAAGCGGCGAACGACGAAAGCACAATCTGCTTTGTTCGTAGTTGATAGAATTCTTTCATTTTTCGTCCTCTAAATTAGGTTAGTTATTGATATAATTAGTTAGTGTCAAGTTTGACGATGCAAAAATAGTGCTTTTTTGTGAGAAGAAGAGGTGCAAAATTCGTATCAATGGGGTAAAAATTCGTATATCCGTCTTTCGTTGCCAGTTTTTTCGTATGAATAATAAGAAAATGTTGTCATACGATGGGCTGGTATGAATAAATGGGTGGGCGAGGCATGAAAAGGCAGTTTGTGATATGTTTTTTCTTTTTTTAACGGGTTGTATGTGCAAGATTTGCTATCTTTGTTGTTTGTAAGGGTGAAACCAAATTATTTTAATCAGAACAACGAACAATGAAAAAGATTTTTGCACTGATGACTGTCGACCTTCTGGCGATGACCAGTTTCTCACTCCAGTCGTGCGATGACGACAACGATGACTATGTACCCACCACCTATGCAGTGGTGACCGTGAAACCCAATGCAGACAACAGCTCCTTCGTGATGCAGCTCAACGACTCCGTACAGATCATGGCCTCCAACATGGTCACCTCACCCTTCGGCACCAAAGAGAAGCGAGCCCTCATTGGCTTCACGGCTGCTGATGGGCAGCAGACTGAGGGAGAGCTGACCCGTGTGAAGGTGCTTTGGATGGACAGCATCCTCACCAAGCCTGTGGCCCGAGATCTGGGAGAAGAGGCCAACAAAGAAACCTATGGCGACGAGCCTATCGAGGTGGTGAACAGCTGGGAGACCGTGGCCGAAGACGGCTATATAAACCTCCGCTTTCGCGGCTATTGGGGAGACCTGAAAAAAGCCCATACCATCAATCTCGTCCATCGTACGGATGCCAACCGGCCCTATCTGCTGCAGCTCTATCACGACAACATGGGCGACGAGGGCAAGATTGTTGCCGACGGACTCGTGGGGTTCCGTCTGCCCGAGGCCTTCAACGAGAGCGATGAACTCATCACCATCACCTTGCAGTACGAATCCTATAGTGGCAAACTCAAGACCGTCGCCTTCAAGTATATCCCCCGGAAGGACTAACATGAAGGGAGCATTGATGTCCGTATCCGACAAACTGATTCTCAGGAAGAGGGCTATAATAGAGACAGTGAATGACGAACTGAAGAACATTGCTCAAGTTGAGCATTCCAGACATAGAAGTTTTGACAATTTTGTAGTCAACCTTCTGGGAGGTATAGCTGCATACTGCTACTTCCCAAAGAAACCATCCATACGAGTACAGACCGTTGATATTTCAAATGACAGACAGCTTACTTTATTCTAAAGTATATTCGTCGAACTCACGGTATTATAATAAGATGTATCATTGTTTCTTTTGCAGGAACACGAAAAAATGTGTATCTTTGCCACGACAGAAACTTTTGACAGATGGATTTGGGAAACAACAAGTCGGCAATAGTCATGGGCGCCACCTCTGGCATAGGCTACGAGGTGGCCAAGGTGCTGGCTCAGCATGGATGGAGAGTGGCCGTGGCAGGCAGAAGAGAGAGCATACTGGCTGCCATGACCGCAAAAACGGATGGTATAGTGGCCTATGAGGTGATAGATGTCACAGCTCCGCATGCCGCGGAGTCTCTGCGCAGGCTTATTGACAAGATGGGCGGCATAAGCCTCTATTTCCACAGCTCGGGAATAGGATATCAGAATACGCAGCTCGATGCGGAGCGGGAACTTAGCACCATAAGCACCAACTGTCTCGGTATGGCCCGGTTGGTGGGAGAGGCTTTCAGATATTTCGAGTCGCATCCTGAGACAGACGGCCAAATAGCTGTAATAAGCTCAATAGCACGCACAAAAGGGCTTGGCGCCGCACCCGCCTATTCCGCATCGAAACGCTTCACAAGTCATTATCTTGAGAGCCTCTGCCAGCTGACCGCCATCAAGGGTATACGCAACATACACATCACGGACATCAGGCCCGGCTTTGTCAAGACACCACTGATAGAAGGCAGCCGTTTCCCCATGCAGCTCGACGCCGCAGAGGTGGCTGCCAGCATAGTCAGAGCGATAGAGCGCAAACGCTCCGTGATAACAGTCAATTGGCTTTATCGTCTTCTCGTCTTCTTCTGGCAACTCATTCCCCGTTGCCTATGGGTGAGAATGAAAGTAAGGTGATGTTTTGAAAAACGTAAAGATACATACATGATACGGATATTTCTCATCCTCTTCCTCGCACTATTGATTTCTTGCGGCGGGGAGAAAAAGAATACTGGAGCAGACAAAGCATACGCTTTGCTCGAAGAGGTTTGGAACTATAATTCCAGCGGCGAAAAGCAGACGGCCCTGCTGCTTGCTGACAGTGCGCTTGCCATGGGAGGCGCAGACACCACCCGTTGCTGGCTTATGTGTGAGAAGGCTGTTGCCCTTCAAGACATGGGGCGCACGGCAGATGCTGTCAGAACGGGTACTGAGGCATTGCGCCTTGCCGATAAGATTGGTGACACCGAGGCCATAATGAACCTGCATGGCACGTTGGGCATCGCTTACCGGCGTGAGGGAAAGCTCGACTCTGCTGTCTGTGAATACAAGAAAGGTATAGAGATGGCTGTTAGAGAACACAATGCAGAATATGAGATATACCTCAACAACTGCATCTCGGTGTTGTATAGTGAGTACAACCATTTCGCTGAGGCTCTCGAGTATGCCCGTAAGGCAGAGCAAGCGGCTGTTGCCACCAACGACACCATAGAGCGACTGTCGGCAAGGGCAAACATCGGTGGCGTATATCTCAGGCAGAAGCAATACAGAAAAGCTCTCGATGTGATGTTGCCGCTATGGAATGATGTCATCAGAGAAGACTACAATCCTCTGACGTTGAAGTATCTCTCCGTCATGCTCAAATCGTATGCCGTGCTTGACGATGTGAATGCCTTGCGGAAGTTCATGCCATATGCAGAAAAGGCCATCCGTGACATCAACTCTCTTAGTGCAGGCACACTCGGAATACTGGAGATCAAGGCATATATGCTCGGCAAGGAAGGCCGGTACAAGGATCAGCTGTCCTTGCTCGACAGCCTTTCAGCAACCAGCCACCTGATGCCTGCGGAGAGGCTGATGAGCGAGAAGGCGAGATGTCTGGCTGCCATGGGGCGCAAGGCAGAAGCCTTCGACCTTATGTGTGGGGCATATGCCATGCTCGACTCTGTCAAGCAGAGCGACATAGACAGGAGCCTGAGCGAGTTCAGCATGAGATATAAGACCCTGGAGAAGGAAGTGGCTCTTGAGCAGATGAGGCGTGAGAAGGCAGAGACCGACAAACTGATAATCGGCCTTGTAGCCATGGTGATGCTCCTTGTCGCCATGGTCTGCATCCTGCTCTATCGTAGGAAGCTGTCTGCTCAGAAGGCCGAATTGCAGGAGAGGCGTACCTACATACAGGGACTGGAGAACGAGCGTGAGCGCATAGCCCGTGAGTTGCACGACGGAGTCTGCAACGACATCTTTGCTGCAACCATGTTGCTATCCACAGACAGCAAGCGGGGTGTAGAACTTCTCGGGAACATACTGAAGGACGCACGTCATCTTTCCCATGCCCTCATGCCTCCGCGGTTTGTTGATGTCACGCTTGTTGATGCCGTAAGGTCGTATGTCGCGATGGTAGCCAGTGATGACAGGTGCAGCATAGAACTGTCTGCCGACGAGGCATGCGACTGGCGTGCCCTACCCCAACAGGTGGCATACGAGGCTTACCGTATCATCCAGGAAGCCGTAGGCAACGCTGTCAGATATGGTGGCGACGTACCTTCAGTCAAGGTGTCGCTCGCATGTGACTCTGGTGTGGTCACAGTCTCTGTTGTCAACAGAATAGCCGATGCACCATCCGGTAAGCAATCCCTAACGGGCATTGGTGTTGAGACGATGCGCAAGCGCGCACACACCATAGGGGCAGAGCTGACAACGTCGACAGAACATGGAGAGTATGTTGTCAGAATGACTTTTAAGATGCGTGGCAGGACAATTCCATCCCTGATATGAAATCTGATATATATGACGATACTTCTTGTTGATGACCATCCCATTGTGCTGGAAGGAATGAGGACCCTTCTGGCGTCGTTGCCAAACACTTCCTTTGCCTCAGCCACAACTGCGGCAAGGGCACGTGAGATTATTGACGGCAGCATGGTTGACATAATGATTGCCGACCTGGAACTTGGTGGTGACAGCGGCTTAGCCTTGGCTGAGTACCTGCATGAGCGGCAGCCCGCTGCAAGGGTAGCCATCTATACCATGCACGAGGAGCCTTGGACGGTACACGACATCCTCGACTGCGAGCCTGATGCGGTGGTAATGAAGGGCGACTCGCCAGAGGAACTGGTCAAGGCCGTCAAAGCCCTTGCCTCAGGCAAAGGTTTCTACAGTCCGTCTTTCTGTACCATGCTCTCCGTGGCAAACACCATGCCCGAACGGCTTAGCGACCGTGAGCTGCAGGTGCTGGAGATGACGGCAGCCGGCTTGTCTACTAAAGTTGCTGCCAGCCGGCTTGGGGTCTCTGCCAATACAGTGGAGTTTCATCGTCGCCGCATCATGTTGAAGCTTGGCGTTGCCAATGCGGCCGAGATGGTGATGCGGGCAAAAGAGCTTGGATGGGACTACGCAAAACCATAGGTTCTCCCCTACGGAAAACAATAGTTTTGTCTTTCTGCATCTTCTTTTTATATATCATAATTTGTTATATCTTCTTATTATCCCTACCTTTGTAAGGTAACCATCTCTTTCATGATGGGCATAACAGATATAACAGTCTAAATGAAGAAAGATACAAAATGGGAGAACATCACCGAGCGTGAACTTGAGGTGCTCGACCTGCTGTCGAGAGGGTATAACAGCAAGGCTATCGCCGAACAGCTCTTCATATCCCCTAACACAGTAGAATTCCACCGCAGGCAGTTGCTCAAGAAGACAGAGTCGCGCAATATTGCCGAACTTATAGGCAATGCCTATAGGCAGGGTATTCTTTAGTATTTCCAGAAAGTGTCCTTTAACATTATTTACCAACCAATTCTATTTTATATGAGAAGACTACTTTACATTTCCTTGATGTTCGCATTATGCATCATCGATGCTGCTGCACAACAGAGTAACCGCAGGCTCAAGATGCCTGTGCCAGGTGTCGGCATTAGACAGATGTACGGCAATAGCCGTCAGCTCCATGCGCCGAAGCAGAAACCGTTGAGGATGCGTCAGTCCATGCCCAATCGCTGCAACATCAGGATTGTCAAGCCAGGACAGCAGACCACGGCACCCCGTAAGGCGGAGCAGATGGTGAATAAAACCTTGCTCACCGGATGGGAAGAGGTTTACGAGAACCTGTATCCCGATGTCTACACCAATCGTCAGACTGGCGTGGTGACATACGACAAGTACGGGCATTTCCAGACTGTTGACTACGGTGACTACAAACAAGTCTATGACTATGAGTATGGCATTGGCGGCAGATGGACGAAGAAGACCGTCAGCAGGGTAGAGAACGAATCGACACGAATAGAGAGCAAGGAAGAGCGCACCCTCGATGCCGAAGGCAGGGTGCTCGCCATCAGATGCTACGAGAGTATCGATGACTTAGAAAACTACAACCTTGTGCTCACCGAAGAGAAAGAATACGACTATGCACACGACCCTAAGGGCGTGCTGGTGAAGCATGTCGAGTACGACACATGGGAACCGACAAGAGTTGAAGAGATACTTATCCGCAAGTGGTTCGCTCCGCTACAGGCTTACGTGGAGTACGAGAATCATTATAATTCTAGTTTCGTTGAGTTGACTGTTGAGGAGACTACATACATCGTCAAAACCTACAGCTACAACTACGATACAAAGGCCTACGACGAACTCTCCAGCATCGAAGAATACTACTTTACCAGTGACGGAAGAGAAGCAGGCTGGTACAGGGCTGCTGAATACAATGAAGACGGAAGCTTCAGCAGCCAGGAAGGTGTGAAATACCTTTATACCGACAATGCCCCGCAGGCAGGCTACACCACCAAAGTAACGCAGGAGATAGGTACTGCGTGGGGTTACGAAAACTGGACGTACACCACCAAGGAAGAATATTCCAACAACTACGACGAACCGTTGATACCTGGCAGCGGCAACCGCTATAAGAAGGAATACTCATACGATACCGACACCCAGTCATGGACGCTTGTAGAATCTGTCAGCAAGGAATGGACAGCCCAGGGCTATCTCAAGGAAACAAACCACAAATACTATAATGAGGAAGGCGACTATAATGAGTTTGCCGATGTGGAGATATGGATGTACGACGGCAACGGCGAAAACATCGGCTATGTATATGAGTTCTCAGACGGAGGATATGTATTGGAGCAAGACGAGTGGAACGGAAGCAATAATTCAGAGACAGACTACTATACCTATTACGACAAGAACGGCAACGTGACACGCCAACTGAAGGTGGTAGCCAACGACGAGAGGACATCTGCCACAATGGGTGACCTCGCAACCTACGAACTGAAGAACGGCACATGGACTATTGTCACGGGAGTGATAAAGATAGGTGACGCTGCAGGACACATCGAAGCTGAGTTCGACAGCAAGGGACGGGTCATCAGAGGCGATGAATACAATGCCGACAACCTGCTTGCGGAACGCTCGCTCTATACATATACCGACAACGGATATACTGAAGAACAATATGAGCTGCTCGACGACAAACTCTACAAGACACAAGTCTCTGGCATAAGCATCGATGCCAACGGCACACTCTCCGACTGGTATATCTATTACGATGGCGATGGTAAAGCCATACATGGCAACAAGTATGAGACTTATGCCAACGGCAAGCATGTGGATTATTATTATGACACCGTCACCGGACAGTTTGTCTATTCCGGTGCCAACGTTGATCCTTCTGAGAACGTTGCCCCCGACGGCACTGTAACCACCATCTATCGTAAGCTTGATGCCGACGGCAACATCGTGGAGACCAGTAAGGTGGTAAGAAAGAGTACGGATGGCTACAGTCTCTACGAAGTCTATGACAAGCAAGACGGCAAATGGGTTGGAAAAGAGAAGCGCGAGGATTTCCTAGTCGACCAGCCCTATTTCCCAGTCAATCCTATTCCCGACCCTCTCGAATGTCACGACGAGTATTTCTTCCCCGAGGACGACGATGATGAATATAGCCTGAATAGAATGTATAATAACACATACGTATGGCTGAACGATGCGTGGAGCCTGCTGTATGGCGAAAACCTGACCTATGCTCTTGAGGGCAACACACTTACATCAACCTACACACGTACCGAAAACAATCCGGAATACGGCAGAAGCTACAAATATACCAACATCACCGTGGAGACATGCGATGACAACCGCAACCTCGTGTCTCAGACCTGTTACTATGAAACGGTGGGGACCGAAGGCGAGGAGAAAAGTTATCATGCCAGCAAAAGGGAATTTTCCTATGAGTACAACAGCGAGCAGCTTCTTACCAGTGTCCATTACTGTGACTACATGGATGAGACAGGAAACGGCTTGGTGCAGTATTCACGCTCTACCACAAACTATATCTACAGCCCGATAGAAATAGTAGGCATCAATCCGGCATCTGTCACCGGCAAGGCTGCCTTCCTTCTCAATGGCAGAACTCTCGTTGCCACAGCAGGCACGCTTTCCGTATATGCTCCCGACGGCACCCTCGTTGCCGAAGGCCAGCAGCCGACGTTGTCTACTCCTGGCATCTACATTGTTGTCGCAGGCAACAGCCGGAGCAAGATAATCGTAAGGTAACACCTTGTTTGCAAAATCTTTTTCTCCATTTCTACCTCCTCGTGCCCGCAGCCTTCGTGCCCGGTGCGAGGAGGATTAATTATGTGCAAGGCCATCTCCTCCTGTCCGATAGTATCGCAGTGGTATGCACGAGCGTAGAACTTCCACTCATGCCTACGACGCCCTGGCTCTTGTAGATGCGGTATTTAGTCGGCATCGCATTGTCCGTCAATCGAGAAAGCGGAATGATTGAAACTTTCAACAGATATATTTGCCCAATAAGGCAAAATGATGTACTTTTGCAAAAAAATCATTACCCATGGACAACAACACCAATAAAGAGGAACAGATACTAATCAGAATTACGGGCAAGGACCGTCCCGGTCTTACAGCCTCAGTTATGGAGATACTTGCGCGCAAGGATGCCAAGATACTGGACATCGGACAGGCCGACATCCACTCCACGCTCTCGCTCGGCATACTTATCCGCATCAGTGAGCAGGCATCAGGACAGGTCATGAAGGAACTGCTCTTCAAGGCTACGGAGCTGGGTGTCAACATCGGCTTCTCGCCCGTTCCCGATGAGGAATACGAGAACTGGGTAGGCTTGCAGGGAAAGAACCGCTACATCCTTACGCTTATCGGACGGACGCTGTCAGCACGGCAGATTGAGGCCGCGGCAAAGGTTATTGCCCGTCAGGGACTGAACATCGACTCCATACGCCGCCTCACCGGACGTATGAGCATCATGCACCCCGAGCGCAATCTGCGGGCCTGCATAGAGTTCTCGCTACGAGGAACACCCGAGGACCGCGAGGCTATGCAGAAGGAGCTTATGCACATATCATCGGAGATGGAGATAGACTTCTCGTTCCAGAAAGACGACATGTACCGCCGCATGCGCCGACTGATATGCTTCGATATGGACTCCACGCTCATACAGACAGAATGTATCGACGAGCTTGCCGAAAGGGCCGGAGTGGGTGCTGAGGTAAGGGCTATTACGGAGAGCGCCATGCGGGGCGAGATAGACTTCAAGGAGAGCTTCACACGCAGGGTGGCTTTGCTGAAGGGACTTGACGCAAGCGTCATGGAGGATATCGCCAACACCATGCCTATCACGGAGGGTGTGGACAGGCTGATGTCCGTTCTGAAGAGATGCGGGTATAAGATTGCCATACTCAGCGGAGGATTTACCTATTTTGGCGAGTTCCTGCAACGCAAGTACGGCATAGACTATGTGTATGCCAACGAATTGGAGGTGGGAGACGACGGCAAGCTCACGGGACGATACATAGGCGAGATTGTCGACGGCAACAGAAAGGCGGAACTGCTCAGACTCATTGCACAGGTGGAAAGGGTGCATCTCGCACAGACTATTGCCGTGGGCGATGGCGCCAACGACCTGAAGATGCTCGGAGAGGCAGGTCTCGGCATTGCCTTCCATGCCAAGCCGCGTGTAGTTGCCAACGCTAAGCAGAGCATCAACACAATAGGACTCGATGGCGTCCTCTATTTCCTTGGTTTTAAGGACAGCTATCTCGGAGAGCAGGGGAAGTTGTGAAAAAAATAGCCTCACTCCTGTCTCAATTGTAGAGGGGTGAGGCTCTGTATTACTTGTCTATATCCACAATGTTGAGTTTCTTGTCGAACGAGAGCTCAAGCTTATTTGAAAGTTTAACCTCGTAACCCCTGCGGTCTTTTTCTATTTCCTCAATACGGCAGCTGGGATAGGTGGCCTTTACGTATTTCATGATTTGTGCGGGTACGACAGCTACGGGAACCTCAGAGCCCTCGCAGTCTACGTCCGTCCATTGTCCCTTGCTGTTGAAGGTGACGCTGTTGCCGTTGTCGAATATCACTTTGTATGATTTCGACAATCCTTCTGTCTCTGATGTCACGAGCGCAACCTTTGCCGAGCTGAGATTCGTGGTAATGAAACTCTGTGCATCCTTAGGGAGTTGTGACACCTGTATCACCTTATTGTTATCGGCACAGGCAATGTTCACCAGCATGGCGAACAGGCAAAATAATAAAACAGATAGTCTTTTCATAATGTTTATAAGTATTTTTAGTTTGATAAATAATATGGCGTAATGCCTAAACTTCAATAGCAAAGGTACAAATATAATTTCGTATTACGAGAAGATTTCAAAGATAATAAAACATTTTATACATATTTGTGAATATGCAGACATCAAAAAAAAGGACCTCCGGAAAGGAAGTCCTTTTCAATTTATGATAAAGCAACGTGATTCCGTTGGGGTTCGAACCCAAGACCCACAGCTTAGAAGGCTGTTGCTCTAATCCAACTGAGCTACGGAACCTTTTTTGCGGCTGCAAAATTAAGCATTTTATTCGGAATAACGAGTGCGGGCAGGTGTTATTTGTTTTCTGTTAACAGAGATTAACCTTTATGAACAGAGCCTGAGGCTAAGTGCGTGTGCGCTTACTTGCCCCAGGCTCTGTGTTGTTTATTTCATGAGCATTTTCATGCTGCGTGCCTTTCCGTCTTCCATAATCTCCTGCCGGATATACAGGCCGGGTGTCTTTGGCCGGCTGCCGTTGACAGACGCTCCCGTTGGTGTGAAATATCTCACTCTTGCAACTTTGCCGTCGTGTGCGGTTATCCCTCTCACGGACGTAGTGCTGTCGATAAGCTCCGATGTGTCCACTGGGTCTATACCCCGTCGTGTTGGAGTTATGCGTGCTATAGTGCCGTCGGCATTGAACGTGAGTTTGTCGGCGCAGACCTCGCGGTGGTAGCCGGGGCCGTTGCTGAGGTATTTCTTGTTGATGCGGTGATAAACGATATACCACTCGTCGGTACCGGGGATGTTGACGATGGAATTGTGTGCTGTGCCGTAGATTTGGTTGTCAGGGTCCTGTGCTATTACTATTGGCTGCTGTGCCACGCTGATGGGGCCAGTTGGCGAGGTGCTTGTTCCGTAGGCCACGTGATAATTTGGCGAGCCGGTGTCATCGACGCTCCAGAGGAAATAGTACTTTCCGTTGCGGTAGAACACGTACACTCCCTCGCGGAAGGCATAGTCATTGAGTGTGCCTCCCTCTGGGGTGATGGTATATTCCGTAGCACCTACAGAGAGCATGTCGTCGGAGAGCAGGCGGTAGTGCAGTTGCCCATTGCCATAATATAGGTATGTCTGTCCGCTCACAGGGTCGGTGAAGACGTCGGAGTCAATCATCTGTCCGCCCGACGTGGTGGTGAAGAGCGGTTTGGCTGATGCCTTGAATGGTCCAGTGGGGTTTTCTGCCACTGCTACGCCAAGAGTTTTCTTGTTCAGCGTGGGGTTGTGTGCGCTGAAGAAGAAATAGTATTTCCACTTGCCGTCCATCCATTTCTCCTCTATACATGGTGCCCATGCGTTGCCGCTTGCCCATGGTGCGTCGCCTCCTGCCGAGAGGTTGAGGATGGTTCCCTCGTTGGTGAAGTGTACGAGGTCGGGTGACGAGAACACATCGAACGTGTAGCCTCCCCATCCGCTATATCCGTCGGATGTCGGATATACATAGAAGCGGCCTGTCTTCTGTGACAGCAGTACTTCGGGGTCGGCATGAAATCCGGGTATGATGGGGTTTCCGTTTTCCTCCACGGTCACGCTGTAGGTCTTGGTCTGCTGTCCCATAGTGGCTGTATACTCTACCGGCCCCTTGCTGAAGTCCTGTGGTCCCTGTGGCGTTATGATGGCACCTGGCGAGGGTACGAACATGGGGTCGAGGCTTGTGACGTCGGCTCCGCGCTCAACCGGGATGAATATCGTGCCGTCGGATTTGACGGAGAAGTTCTCCTGCTTGACGCTTGGATTGGCAGCTCCTGTTATGGTTGGTGTCAGCCCGTCAACGGGAAGAGCCTCGAGCAGCGCCTTGGCCTCTTCGGCTGTGATGGGGAGCACGGTACCGTGGCGCGGGGTGAATGCTCCTGATGTCGTAGTGTTCTTCTCCCAGTTGAAGTTGGTAAGGTCGTCCGATGAGCAGAACTGGTAATAACCGCTTGTGTAGCAGTCGTACATCAGACACCACTTGTCCTGATTGATGAACTTGAACACTCCTGCACCCTCAACGGCCACGTTGGTCTGCTGCAAGGTTGGCGATGGTGCGGACCATTGCGATCCGAGCGGCTGTCCCTCTGGTGCTGTCAGCGTGCGTGCCGTCACCTTGCATATACCTCCGAGGCTCTCGTTCTTGAAGAAGCCGTGATAGAGCGAGTCGGTCTCGCTGTATACGATATCCATGTCGATGGTTGCCGAGCCTCGGTCATAGAGGTATGTAGGCATGCCCTCAAGGTCGGAGAAGTCGTCGTTGGCATAGCAATAGAAGTCCTTGTCGTAGGCTATCGTCCCGTCGTTGGTGAGCAGCGAGAAGTATACCATGTACTTGCCTGTCTGGTGGTCGTAGATAGTCTCTGGCGCCCATACTCGTGTAACGTTGGCGAAATTGGTGCCCGCGTATTTTGTCGGGAAGTGTACGGTGTGGCATGTCCATTTGATGAGGTCGTCAGACTTCATAAGCACGAGTCCGCGGTTGCTCGACCATCCGAGTGCCGACTTCATGTCCGTAACGGCCATGTAGAACTTTCCGTCCTCTCCGCGCAGGATGTGCGGGTCGCGGAGTCCTCCCATTACGGTATTGCCTTCGGCTGTGAAGAATGGCTGTCCGTTGTTGAGCGGTGTGTAGTTGTAGCCGTCCTGCGAGATGGCGTAGTATAGGTTCTCGTTACTGTTTGACGGGAAGTAAACAAACAGATAGTGGGTGTATGGCTCTCGTTCGTGTATGGTCACGGGGAATTCCTTGGTGACACGTTCCTCGCCCCTGAGCAAGGTTGCCGTCAGGGTTACCTGCTTCTTCTGTCCCTCCGGCTGTCTGATGACTTTGCCTGTGTTAGAGAGCCATTCCGTGTCTGACGATGTCCATTTTATGACAGATCCGAGTGTGCCCACGGTAGGCAGTACGAGCTGGTCGTAGAGGTTGTTGGGATGTCCGCCGATGACAAGGTGCTCGAGGTCGTAGGCTATGGTCTCCGCATCGGAGAAGTCGGGCAGCACGCTTACCTGGAACGTGCGTGTCTCCGTGATGGCTCCTGCGGGCAGGTAGTCAGTGGCCTTCGACGTGATGGTTGCGGTAAGTGTTGCCGTAGCAGCTGGTTTTCCGTATGCCGGGCGAGTGATGTGTCCTTCGTCTGTTATGACGTTAGCGTTGGATGTTGTCCATATTATGTCGGCAAAGTCGCCGTATGTATCGGGCAGCTCGATGTCGGCTATCAGGTTCTCCGTGGCCAGGTCTATCTGTGCCTCCTTTATCTTCTCAGCTATGGAGATGGAGTCGGCATATCTGTTGAGGGCTTGTATGGTTGCCGCATTCCCGTTGCGTATGCTGTCCAGGATTTGTCTTGCGCTTATGTCGTAGTTGTATATGCGCACATCGTCATACATTGCGCCCTTGAGGTATGCGTCGCCGTTGTAGCAGCTCTTGCCAAGATAGTTCATGACGGTATTGCCGATGTCCTTTGGTGACAGGGCGAATGACGAATTGATGGAGCTTGCCGTCTTGAGGCTTCCGTCGAGGAATATCTGGCAGTAGTACTGGCCTGTGCTCCTCTGTCTCAGTACAACCGCTAAGTTCATCCATCGTCCTTTCTCGAATGGTTTGGCCATGCTGAACCCCTGCTCGGCCGAATAGTTGGTTTGGGTGATGGCGTAGCGTGACTCCTTGGCGTTGAAGAACATGTAGCCGGTTGACGAAGAGTTGGCGAAGCACCAGATGAAGTTACCGTTGCCCGAGATGTCGGTAGTCTCGGGTATGTAGACGTTCATTGTTATGGTGAACTTTCCGAGGCTTCCTATCAGCTCGCCCAACTTGGTTCCGAAGTCGAGGTAGCCGTCGTTGTTGCCGAGGCTCAGCACGTTTCGTCCCGCATACTCGATTATTTGCGCTCCCTGCTGGAGGGTGGTCTCGTAGGTTCCCGACTGGTCGGCAGTCGAGGCGAAGTCAAACCTCACCATGGTGCTGTCGGCCGCTGATGCCGCGGTGCTTATGGCGAGGAACGATGCAATTTGTAAGAATAGTCGTTTCATGATTATTTTGTTATTTTACAGTTGTGTTGTATGATGCCTGTTGGTGGATTGTAAGTATGGCTTGTAGCCCTTTTACAATAATATATACGATTGAGACCATGATGTTCCGCAAAACTTTCGTGACGAGATTTTCGCCCAACCATGCTCATATTCCATTTCTTTTTTGTACTTTTGCACCCGCAAGCTACGTTACAAGCGATGGTTAGTTGCATCAGGACACTATTGGTCATCGCTGACAGAATAGCGTATAACATTCATTCAACATACACACATGGGAGGCTTTTTCGGCACTATTACCAAGAAGAGTTGCGTAAACGACCTGTTTTACGGCACAGACTACAACTCGCATCTGGGAACCAAGCGCGCGGGAATGGTGACATTCGACACCGAGCGGGGATTCTCAAGGTCTATTCACAGCTTGGAGAGAAACTATTTCCGGTCGAAGTTCGAGGACGAGCTTGACAGCTTTATCGGCAACGCCGGACTGGGAGTAATCTCCGATACCGACCCGCAGCCGATAATTGTCAACTCGCATCTGGGAAGGTACGCCGTGGTCACGGTTGCGAAAATCAACAACCTCAGGGACATAGCCGACGAGCTGCTGGCCAAGAGGATGCATCTGAGCGAGATGTCGGCAAACAACATCAACCAGACAGAGCTGGTGGCCTTGACTATCAACATGGGCGAGGATTTCGTAGACGGCATCACAAAGGTCTACGAGCGCATCAGCGGCTCATGCTCGATGCTCATCCTTACAGAGAACGGCATCATTGCCGCACGCGACATGCTCGGACGCACACCTATAGTCATAGGAGAGCGTGAGGATGGAGAGGGGTACGCATTCTCGAGCGAGACGTCGAGCTTTCCCAATCTGGGTTACAAGCGCGTAAGGGACCTCGGGCCTGGCGAGATTGTAAGGATTACCACAGAGGGCATCGAGGTACTAAAGGAACCATACCATAAAGAGCAGATTTGTTCTTTCCTGTGGGTTTACTATGGCTTTCCCGCAAGCGACTACGAGGGCATCAACGTTGAGGATGTCAGGGAGCGATGCGGAAAGCAGATGGGACAAGAGGATGATACCGAGGCCGACCTGGTATGCGGTATCCCCGACTCGGGAGTGGGAACAGCACTGGGATATGCCGAGGGACACCAGATACCATATAAGAGGGCTGTGCTCAAGTATACGCCCACATGGCCCAGAAGCTTCACACCGGGAAACCAGAACAGACGCAACCTGGTGGCAAAGATGAAGCTGATACCCAACCATGCCATACTAAAGGACCAGCGGGTGGTGTTCTGCGACGACTCCATTGTCAGGGGCACACAGCTGCGTGACAACGTGGCAACATTCTTCCAGTATGGCGCCAAGGAGGTACATGCGCGCATATCATGCCCGCCGCTTGTCTACGGATGCCCATTCATAGGCTTCACCTCTTCAAAGAGCGACCTTGAGTTGCTCTCGCGCCAGATTATCCGTGATTTCGAGGGCGACGACAGTGCGAAGCTCGACAAATATGCCAAGACTGACTCACCTGAATACCAGCGGATGGTCGACGAGATGGCACGCAGGCTCGGCCTGTCCTCGTTGCGCTTCAACAAGATAGAGACGCTCATCGAGGCTATTGGCATGCCTAAGTGCAAGGTCTGCACCCATTGCTTCGACGGTAGCAGCTGGAACTATACCGACAAGAAATAAGAACAAACGCACAATAAAACGACGCATCCGTCAATACCTGCTGAGGATTTGACGGATGCGTTTCCTTTAGGTGAGTTCTGTTAATTCTCTCCCTTTATTCTTCCCACTTGAATACTGAGCCATTCATGCGTGCTGGGTCTGGTCCCTTGCAGTCGGCTGAGTAGGGACTGCCAGTGGTCGGACTCTTGCACAGGTATGTGTGGCGACTGAAGGACATGAGCATGAACTGGTTGTCCAGATAGTCCTGATACATGAACACCTCGGCCTGCTGCTCGTCAGCGGTCATGCGTACATCGCCCGCAATACCGTAGCCTGCCACCATCAGGTAGCGTCCATCCTCACATTGCACTATTACCTTGCCCTCGCCCTTGTCTATGAGGCGGAATCGTGTGCGGGGGTTGTCGGTACCCTTAGGAGCGTCGTAGAGAACACCATGAGGTGTGGCCTCAGCGGGCTTGCCTGTGGCAAGGTTCACGATGTGTATGGTCTTGCCGTAAGGAATGTTTGCAGAGCGGTCAGCCTTTGGCTCTACGACGTTGAAATTGTCGAAGAGGGCGTAGCCGCCACGCTGTCCCTTGTGGTTGAAGGCAAATAGAGACGGGCGAGAGCCTTGGAATGTGATGAGCTGGTAGCTCAGGATCATCATGTTGCCGAGCGGTTCGTAGGTCTCTCCGTCGAGCGAGTAGCGGTACTGCGCCCGGTCGTTGTCGTAGTCGCCGTCGAGCATCAGCCATATCCTACCGTCCTTGCGTGGCGTGAAGTCTACGTCGATGGTGTCGTTGTCGAGTTGCTGGAACCATCTCAGCTTCAGTTTGTCGCCTTCCTTCACTATTCCTGCCCACGAGCATGGCATGTTGATGTTGCCCAGTCCTGCCACATCACCGTCCTTCATGTGTCGTGTGTCCAGTTCTACGCTCACCTGTGACACCGGTCCGATGGCTCTTTGTGTGAGTGTGTTGCGTGCCCACAGCAGTTGTGTCGCCGGCATGGCGTCTATGCGTAGGCGGCCTCCCTTGAGGCTCCATGCCTTCTCATCGGGATTATGGTTCCATTGCCATATACGCTCCAGCTGACGTCCGTTGAAGTCATCGCTCCGCTTGTATGGCGCATGCGGCTGCACGTCGGCTCCCGTCGACGGCTTGAGCCATGTGCGCGGAGCTCGTCCGAGGTTGCCCTCCAGTCCTATCATTGGCCATCCGTCCTTCCATGTCACGGGCATCAGGTCGACGGTACGGCCTATGGAGTGGAAGTCCTGCATGAGCAGCGCCCACCATTGTCCGTCAGGAGTAGAGACGATGCCGCCCTGGTGTGCGTTAGAGCATGCTGTGGCTCCGCGGTCGGGCTGGCTGATAGCTATCGGGGTTCCATTGTCGACGATGCGTCCCCTTACCTGCGTCATTGGGGCGGCATGGTAGCCGTAGGTCTCGTCGGCTGTTATAGTGATGGTCTCGTATGGTCCCCAGATACTCTTCGAGCGTGAGCACAGGGTACGTCCGTTGGGCTTGTAGTCAGTAGAGATAAGGTAGTACATGCCGTCTATCTTGTACATGTGGTGTCCCTCTCCCACTGCCGTTCCCTCGGGTATTATCTCGCGGTCGGTACCCGGTACAGGCTCGCTCAGGTCAGGCTTCAGCTCGCAGCAGCGCACGCTTCCGTAGCCGTGTATGGCGTATATCTTGCCGTCGTCATCGAAGAGTACCGACAGGTCATAGATGTTGCCCTTCACGCGCACGTGCTTCCATGGGCCACGGATGTCCTCGGCTATGAATGCCTGTAGTCCCTTTCCGTTGACATTGGTGAAGACGTAGAACTTGCCGTTGTTGTAGCGTATGCATGGTGCCCACACGCCCTGGCCGTAGATTTCCTTACCTCCGGTTAGTGAGAAGGCTGGGTCATCGAAGTCGAAACGGTCGAAGCAGTAGCTAACCTGCTCCCAGTTGACGAGGTCTTTGGAATGTAGGATGTTTACTCCGGGCACGGTGTGCATGGTAGTACCGGCAAGGTAGTAGTCGTCACCCACACGCAGGATGTCGGGGTCAGAGAACTCATCATAGAACAGTGGGTTGGTGAACGTTCCGTTGCCGTTGTCGGCCGTCCACGACTGCTGTGCCATGGCGCTTGTCGATGCTGCCATGACGGCTCCTAAGAGAATGTTTCTAATAGTCATGTCTTTTTGTTTTTTATGTCCGTGTCATTCGCCCGTTGTCCCCGCAAGCAAGGCGGCTATAGCCACAATTATACCCACGATGGTGAACAGGGCGGTCATGGACAGTATTGTTAGTAGAATGGTTTTCTTTATGGTGGTACGCCATCCGAAGCCGAAGAGTTGTTTGAAGTCCCATACGAGTACTATGAGCATCAGCTCGGAGGGTAGAGGATAGAAGTCGAATGTCGAGCCTTTGGGGGCGAATATCAGTGCGTAGGGTATGGACATGGCCGTAAGCTGGCAGCTCATGTACACCTGGGCATAGAAGTTCTCGGCGAGGTTGGTGCGTGGACGAAGGGGGGACTTACGGAACAGCCAGCAGGCAAAGACCATGAAGAAGCTGTGCAGGCAGAGCAGCTGTACGGCCTTGTGGGCTTGCAGCCATTCCATGCTGTCCTTGACGAAGCCCACTACCGTCATGGCAGTGTTCTCCATGCGCAATTTCTCCCTCTCTTCCTCGCTGGCATCCTTCCCAACGGCCTGTGTCTTTTGCCTGTGTGCGTTTATCTCTGTCTGTATGTCTTTCTGCACGGGATCCTTGCGACGCTCCATGACAGGCTGCAGCAGGGCATAGAACACGCAGAGTACAAACAGCATCTTCACAGGAGGAAAGAACGGTATGCGCTTGCCGTCGATATACTCACCTATCATGATGCCTGGACGTCGGAACAGGTGCCACAGCGTGCGCGGCAGACTACGGTTGCCCATGCCCCAGACCTCGAGGGTCGAGGAGAATGCATTCTTTATCGTGAAGCGTCTGGTTGCGGCACTTTGTCCGCAATGGGGGCAGTAGTCGCCCTGGAATTCGTTTTGGCAATTCAGGCAGCGCATATGTGGAAATATGGGGATTTACTTTGCAAATATACAAAATATCCTTTAATTCCTATGTTTTTATCCTGAATTTTTATTGTTATGGCAAAATAGACAGGGTGTCCAATTTGATGTGCAAGAATTGAATATTCTAATTCTGAAGTTCATGTCGGTAATTGTCGCGCTGTAAGCGCAAAAGCGCATAGCCCAGGGCAACACCCTGGGTTATTTCGCGTAGTTGATTGTTGCACTGTAAGCGCAAAAGCGTAGATAACAGCAGGACAGATAACGCTTTTGCGCTTACAGCGCGCATTGATTATATTCCCCTTATACCCAGGGTGCCGCTACGCTCTGCCCTGGGCTGTGTGCTTTTGGGCTTTCATCCCGCACTTCCAACAATACTGGTTGGGTAAATATGTTACAGCCCCAATCTCAAATCTGTACAAAAAAACAGCAAGCCCTCCCGTCAGGTGACGGGAGGGCCTTCATTATAGTACACTCGATTTGTATCTCTTGCGGTTGTTCTGCAATTGTCTGTCTTGCGGTTGTTCTGCAATTATATCGCTTGCGATTGTTCTGTAATAATAGCTCTTGCGTCTGTTCCTTCAGTATCTTAGAGCTTAGCCAGTTCCACAACCTTGTCTACGGCAGCGCTGAGGCCGTCGGCGTTCTTGCCTCCTGCAGTGGCATAGTGTGGCTGGCCGCCACCACCACCCTGAATGAGCTTGGCAGCCTCACGGACCATCTGTCCGGCGTTCAGCCCGTGGTCGGCAACCATGTCATCGCTGAGCATCACGCTGAGCATGGGCTTGCCGCTATCAACGCTTCCGATGACGCAGAGCAGGTTGCTGCCTACAGCCTGTCGGATTTTGAATACGAGGTCCTTGGCGCTCTGTGCCGAAATGGGCAGAACGGAGGTTATAACGGTGGTGCCGTTGATGGTGCGGGCCTTCTCGATGAGGCTATCCTTGGCACGCTCCACGGCCTGTGCCTGGAACTGCTCTATGTTCTTCTTCATAGCGTCGTGCTCCTCGATGTATTTCTCTATGACGCCACGCAGGTCCTTGGCGTTGTTGAAGAGCGAGCGTATGGCCTTGATGCTGTCCTCCAAGGCGTACATCATCTCCTCGCACTCCTCGCCTGTCTTTGCCTCGATACGGCGGATGCCTGCTGCCACGCTGCTCTCGCTGACAATCTTGAACATGCCGATGCGGCCTGTCGACGCAGCATGTATACCACCGCAGAACTCGCAGCTCGGGCCGAACCTCACGACTCTCACCTTGTCGCCGTATTTCTCGCCAAAGAGGGCAATGGCACCAAGTTTCTTGGCTTCCTCCATCGGGGTGTCGCGATGCTCGTCGAGCGGAAGGTCCTGTCGTATCAGGTCATTGACCATGCGCTCAACCTGACGCAGTTCCTCGTCGCTGACTTTCTGGAAATGAGAGAAGTCGAAGCGCAGGGTGTCGGGGCTGACGTACGAGCCTTTCTGCTCTACATGGTCACCGAGAACCTGCTTCAGGGCGTAGTCCAGAAGGTGGGTTGCCGTATGGTTGGCTGCGCTGGCGGCACGCTTGTCGGTATCGACACATGCCATGAAGTCGGCATCTGGCTGCTTGGGCAGTTCCTTGACAATATGTATGCTCTGGTTGTTCTCACGCTTGGTGTCGATGATGCTCACGGTCTCGTTCTCGCTAACCAGCACTCCGCAGTCGCCGACCTGTCCTCCCATCTCGCCATAGAATGGCGTGACGTCGAGCACAAGCTCGTAGAACGAGTTTTTCTTCTGGGTCACCTTGCGGTAGCGCAGTATGTGACATTCGTATTCCGTGTAGTCGTAGCCCACGAACTGCTGCTCGCCCTGTCGCAGCTCCACCCAGTCGCTGTTCTCTACGGCGGCAGCATTGCGTGCGCGTTCCTTCTGCTTCTGCATCTCCTCATCAAACTGCTTCTCGTCAACGGTTAGCCCGTTCTCGCGGCATATCAGCTCTGTGAGGTCAAGTGGGAAGCCGTAGGTGTCGAAGAGACGGAATGCCTGCACACCGTCAAGCTCGCTCTTGCCCTCAGCCTTCAGGCTGTCCATGGCTGTGGTGAGCATGCTGATGCCCTTGTCGAGCGTGCGCAGGAACGAGTCCTCCTCCTCCTTCATCACACGGCCTATGAGCTCGCGCTGTCCTGGCAGCTCCGGATATGCCTCGCCCATTTCATGTATGAGTGTTGGCATGAGCTTGTACATGAATGCCTCCTTCTGTGAGAGGAAAGTGTAGGCGTAGCGAACGGCACGGCGCAGAATGCGGCGGATGACATAGCCCGCCTTGGCATTGCCAGGAAGCTGGCCATCGGCAATGGAGAAGGCTACGGCGCGCAGGTGGTCGGCTATGACACGCATGGCCACATCGGTATTCTCGTCTACTCCATACTTCTTGCCCGACAGGCGCTCTATCTCGCGGATGATGGGCTGGAAGATGTCTGTATCGTAGTTTGACTGCTTGCCCTGCAGCATCCTTACGAGACGCTCGAAGCCCATACCCGTATCGATGACGTGCATTGGCAGACGCTCAAGTGAGCCGTCGGCCTTGCGGTTGTATTGCATGAACACGATGTTCCATATCTCTATGACCTGGGGATTGTCCTTGTTCACGAGCTCGCGTCCTGGCACAAGGGCTTTCTCCTCAGCCGAGCGTGAGTCAACGTGTATCTCCGAACATGGTCCGCAGGGACCTGTATCGCCCATCTCCCAGAAGTTGTCGTGCTTGTTGCCGTTGATGATATGGTCGGCAGGCACATGCTTGGCCCAGAAGCGGGCGGCCTCGTCGTCGCGCTCCAGTCCCTCTTCCTTGCTTCCCTCGAAGACCGTCACGTACATGTCTTCCGGGTTAAGGTGTAGCACGTCAACAAGATACTCCCATGCCATGTCGATGGCACCTTCCTTGAAGTAGTCGCCGAAGCTCCAGTTGCCAAGCATCTCGAACATGGTATGGTGATAGGTGTCGTGTCCCACCTCCTCAAGGTCGTTATGCTTTCCGCTTACGCGCAGGCACTTCTGTGAGTCTACACGGCGTACGTCCGCACCAGGATCCTTGGTGCCGAGGATTATGTCTTTCCATTGGTTCATTCCGGCGTTGGTGAACATCAGGGTGGGGTCGTCCTTTATTACCATTGGTGCCGAAGGTACAATCTTATGTCCTTTCGTCTCAAAGAATTTCTTGTACGATTCGCGTACTTCGTTAGCTGTCATCATGTCTGTATGTTGTTATTCGTTTTTGTTTTTTGTTTTGGATTCCTTGTTTCACGATAGTTGACCCCTATCGTCAAAAACGTTGCAAAGATACTAATAAATTAATAATTGTAGATTGTTAATTGGAAATTATTTGCTATCTTTGTCGCAAAATCTATGAAATAGCTTATCATGGTACTTAACAAGGACAAGAATCTCAAGATATATTATTCCATAAAGGAAGTGGCCCAGATGCTTGGCGTTGCCGAGAGCACGCTGCGTTTCTGGGAGTCGGAGTTTCCGCAGATTAAGCCGAAGACTGCCCGCGGAACAGGCATCAGACAATATACCGAGAAAGATATAGAGCAGCTGAAGGTGATATACAATCTGGTCAAGGTCAGGGGCTTCAAGATTGCTGCTGCAAGAAAGATGCTCAACGTCAACAAGGAGGGAGCCGACCGAAGTGCCGACATCCTCAACACTCTAATTTCTGTCAGAGACCAGCTGAAAGACCTGAAAAAGCATATTGACACCCTTACCTGAGGCATCCACTTCGACATCTTGACACCTTGATATCTCTAAGTTTCGATTTCTCTTTTTTATCTTGTGCTTCTGTTCCTCCTTCAAAATCCTCTTTGTTTATTCAACTCAGAGGCTTCCTTCTTTGTAAGTTGTCGGCTCCATCCGACCCTTTGCTCAGTCTTCGCTCCATCGCCGCTGTTGCCATATTCCGCATAGCGTGCCGTTTTCTCGTTGGCTGGATTGCGCCAGTTTTCCCATCCCTCGGGACGTATGTGGCTTCCCAAGTGGCAATTCATGAAAACTGTGTGGGCATAGGGACGCCATGGACGGCCAAGGTACACCTTCGTGATGCCTTCGGCTGCTGTTAGCCTGCAGTTGCTGAATACGTAGCCTATTTGTTGGTCGGCAGGCGTTGAGGCTGCCGTGATATAGCTGTCAGCCTTGGAGCAGATGGTGCAGTCTTCAAACCATGCCGTGGAGGGACCAAAGATAAAATCGGTTGTTCCCTCGATGTAGCAGCCGCTGAACAACAGGCGCGTACCTGCCTTGCCTGTGAAGACGGTATCCTGATTGCCCAGGAAGCGACAGTTGACGAAAGTCAGCCGGTCGCCAGTGGTATGCAGGGCAACGGCCTGTCCAAGGCGTGCGGCGTTGTTCTCGATGGTGATGTTCTTCAGCGTTATGCCGTTGCCGTCAATCTTCAGGGTGTATGTCCTGAAGGTTCCCATGGGTTTCCCTGTCTCGGGCATGAGGATATTGGCGTGGTCGTCGTATGTGATGACCGTCTGGTCGCGGTCCTCGCCACATATCTCTATATTGTCGAGCCACGAGGGAATGATAATCTTCTCCTTGTAGATGCCCTTCTTGACAAATATCACCTTGTGGTATTCCATGAAGGCACGGCATACCTCGATAGCTTCGGCAACATTGCGGAACTCTGCCGTGCCGTCGCGGGCCACGAAGAGTGTGTCGGGGTTATCGTACTTGCTGGCAGCCTGTGCTGCTGATGACGACAGCAGCAGGAGCAGAGCTGTTAGAAGAAGTATGTTGCGCATGATTCTGTTGTTGATTAGTATTATTAGATTTGTATAACCTCCTGCATGTCCTCTATCTGCTTTAGCGCATCTACTATTTCCTGCACCTCGGCACGGTCGTGGACTCGTATTTCTATCTTTCCGTCGTATATGCCGTCGTCAGCGCTGATGGTCACACGATGGATATTGACATCAAGCTTCTCTGTGATCACATCGGATATATCGTGGAGCATGCCCTTGCGGTCGATTCCCCTTATCTGGATGGTGGCATCAAAGAAGAGCACTTTGTGCATGTCCCATTTTGCGTCGAGAATACGGTTGCCAAAGCTCGACTTGAGCCTGTTGGCTACGGGGCATGCCCTTTGGTGAAGCTCTATCTGGTTCTTGTTGTCGATATATCCCAGGATGTCGTCGCCAGGAATGGCGTGGCAGCATGTGGGGATGATGTACATGCCTATTGACTTCTCAGAGATTATGCATGGCTTCTTCTTGTTGAAGTCCTTGCCTACTACGAGCTTCTTGGTCTGTGGATTCTCCTCCTTCTTTTTGCCTTTCCCAAGGAACGGCACGAACTTGCGCCATCCGGACGTTTCCGCGCCCGACTTCTGGCTCTTGCCGTGCAGCTCGTTAAGGTCTTTCTCGCCCAACAATATGGTACGCTCGCCAAGAGCCAGGAAGAAGTCCTCGGCCTTCTGTATCTCGTGGAACTCGCACAATTTCTCGACAACCGATGTTGTCAGTTCTATCTCGTTCTTCTCAAGCCATTGCTTCAGGGTGTCCTCTCCTTTCTTCTGTAACTCGCGGTTGTCACGTCTCAGTATGGCCTGGATCTTCGCCTTGGCCTTTGCCGTAGAGGCGAATGTGATCCATGACGGCTGCACATGTTGCGACTTCGAAGTAAGTACCTCCACCTGGTCACCGCTCTTGAGCTTGTGGCTCAGGGGTACGAGCTTATGGTTGACTTTCGCACCAATGCAATGACTGCCAAGGAACGTGTGTATCTGGAAAGCGAAGTCCAGAACCGTACAGTTGGCAGGCATGGTCTTCACCTCGCCCTTTGGTGTGAAGACGAAAATCTCGCTTGCGAAGAGATTAAGCTTGATGGCATCGAGAAAGTCCATCGCATCGGGCTGTGGGTCATCAAGAATTTCCTTGATCGTGCGGAGCCAGTCGTTCAACTCTCCCTCGTCCTCATGAGGCTGGTCGCCCTCCTTGTATTTCCAGTGGGCGGCGAAACCCTGTTCGGCAATCTCGTTCATGCGGTCGCTTCTGATTTGCACCTCTATCCATCGTCCCTGTTTCGACATGAGCGTCACGTGCAGGGCCTGATAGCCGTTGGCTTTCGGATGGTTTAGCCAGTCGCGCAGGCGGTCGGGGTGGCTCTTGTAGATTTTGCTCAGGGCGACATAGATATTGAAGCACTCGTAAATCTCGTTTGCCCGCACCTGTGGAGTGAAGATTATGCGCACGGCAAGAATGTCGTATATCTCGTCGAAGGTGACATGCTTGTTCTGCATCTTGTTCCAAATGGAATAGGGGCTCTTTACCCTGGCCTTAATCTCGTATTGTATACCCATGGAGTCAAGTGACTCGCGTATGGGAGCCGTGAAGTCAGCAAAGAGCTTGTTTCGTTCCTCCTCAGAAAGAGACAGTTTCTTGCGTATGTCCTCGTATTTGTCGGGGTGCTCGTATCTGAAGCTCAGATCCTCAAGCTCTGTCTTTATCTTGTTCAGACCAAGACGGTTGGCCAGCGGAGCGTATATGTACAACGTCTCTCCTGCAATCTTGTATTGCTTGTTTGGAGCCTGCGACTGCAGGGTACGCATGTTGTGCAGGCGGTCGCAGATTTTTATCAGGATGACCCTTATATCGTCGCTCATGGTGAGCAGCAGCTTCTTGAAATTCTCTGCCTGAGCTGATGCCTTGTCGCCAAAAATGCCTCCACTGATTTTTGTCAGTCCGTCGACAATCATGGCTATCTTTGAACCGAATATGTTCTCTATGTCCTCTACGGTATAGTCTGTGTCCTCGACCACATCGTGCAGCAGGGCAGCACTAATGCTCGTGGAACCCAACCCCATCTCCTCGCAGGCTATGCGTGCCACTGCTATCGGGTGCATGATGTACGGCTCTCCCGACAGTCGTCTTACGCCCTTGTGTGCCTGCCTCGCGAAGTTGAAAGCCTTGGTGATGATGTCCACCTTCTTGCGGTGTGGAGAGTCGATATATATCTGAAGGAGTTGCTCGAAGGCTCCAGTTATAAGCTTGTCGTCAGCAATCTCACGCTCCTTGTTAGTCAGCTCTTGGTTTTCCATGTCTTTTTCCTCCGTTGTTTGTCAGTATATATATAATAAGGTATAGGCCTGCAGTCGTCTGTCCAGTTTGTCTTTTTCCTATCTTACCCTCAGTTTCTTTCCAGCCCTGATGCTTGTTCCGCTTATTTTGTTAAGTTTCTTAAGCTTTGCCACGGTCGTATGGTTGCGTGCGGCTATCTCGCTCAGGGTGTCGCCCTGCCTGATGGTAATGCTCTTACCTTTGGTCTTGCTCGATCTCTTGCGGCTCTTCGACGAGCTTTTCTTGCTTCCTGACGAGGCAGGCTCGATGGTATTTACAGCCACCTCGCTACGCTTGCTGGTCACGTTTTCGGGTACGTATGCATAGATGGAGTCCTGATTGTCGATGAAGGTGGTAACCATTGTTTCAGGAAGCCTTATCGACGACAGCTTATTGGCTCCATTTACTATGCTGCGTCTGTATTGCGGATTTAGGGTTGCCAGTTGGTCTTGTGGAATGTCGAGGAAGTGGGTAATCTGCTCGAACCGCACGTCGCGGTCTACCATTATTGTGTCAGTCTTTACTGGCAACTTGGTCTCCATCGGGCAGATGTTATGGTCGCAATAGTAGCTCATAACGTAGTTGGCGGCTATGAATGCCGGAACATACCCTCGGGTTTCTTTTGGCAGATATGGGTATATGTGCCAATAGTCCTTCACGCCTTTCGCCCTGTGTATGGCCTTTGTTATGTTGTCTGGTCCGGCGTTGTAGGCTGCGATGACGAGGTTCCAGTCACCGAATATCCTGTACAGGTCGCTAAGATAGTGGGCGGCGGCATAAGATGCTTTCACGGGGTCGCAACGCTCGTCGATGAGCGAGTTTACCTCAAGTCCGTATTGCTTGCCTGTGGCGAGCATGAACTGCCAGAGCCCCGTGGCTCCAACCCTCGAAACGGCCTTTGGGTTAAGGGCGGACTCTATGACGGGCAGGTATTTCAGTTCCAGAGGAAGGCCGTAAGTCTCAAGAGCCTGCTCGAAGATGGGCATGTAGAAGTTCTGTGCGCCAAGCATGTAGCTTACAGAGCGGCGTAGGCGGCCTGTGTATCTGTCTATGAACATCTGTACAACGTCATTGTAGGGCATTTCTATGACTGTCGGCAGTCTGTTTAGACGTTCCTTGTAGGTCTCCTTGTCATATACAGGATTAACGTCCGACATGTTGCAGTCGTCGGCAGGCCTAAGGTATGTCTTTGCGTTGTAGAGGTTGAGCAGGCTGTCCAGCTCATATGTCATGGCCTCTGGGAGGTCTATCTCCTCCTCATTGCCATTATTGTCAGTCACTATGATTTCCGTCTCGTCGTTCTGGGCAGAAGCATGGCCTGATATGAGTAATGCCATGACCGCTGTTGCAAATATTGTTCTCTTCATCATTCCTTTGTTTGGTACGTGTTGGTTTTTGGGTGCGTTTGTTTTTGTTGTTTCCGGTGCCGTCTCTTAGAAGTTCAGGCTGCAGCTGACTCCCACAGATGTATGCCGGCTTCCCGTAAGGTCTGTCTTCTGGCTCGATATTGTCGGAGCCACGCTGAGGCTCAGGTCTGGACTTATGTCGAACTCAGACAGCGAGGCGTCGACATATGCGTCGATTACTGACAGGGCATACACTCCCAACATGCAGAAGAAACTCATGTCGCGCCAACGGCGGTAACGGTCCTTGCGCTTACGGAATATCTCCTGCCAACGCTGGGTGTTCTCGGGGGTTATCTGGTTGCCCAGATGCAGAAACTGGTTGTAGCTCTGCGTCTGAGGGTCATCGTCCATTATGTCCAAATAGGCTTGCGAGTAGTCGCGGTACATCATGTTGTTCCATCGCATGGCGTAGGCGCAACCGACAAAACCTCCATAGATGATGGGCAGTTTCCAGTATTTGCGGTTGTATATCTGTCCTGCGCCTGGGATGACGAGGGCGAGCCACATGGCCTTCTTGGCGTTAGGTTTCCATGTTGCCCAGTCACGCTTGGCTCTCTTTTTAGGAACCAGCGAGTCGGGCAGCAGCTCTATGGGTACTTCGACCTCCTCGCTCATCATGGCGAGCGAGTCTGCTGTCCATGCGGAATCTGTATATGCTATATTCTTTTCCCTCCGAGGCTTAACGGGAGCCACGGTTGCCGAGCTGTCCTCCTGAGCGTATGCGGGGTAAGAGAGACAGGCAAGAATGGCTGCTGCCGGGATGCTCTTGCGGAAAAAATCTGAAAGCCTGTTGACCACTATGCGATTATCCTTTCATTTTGTCGAACATGTTCATGATACGCTCCAGCTCCGTCTCGTCAGCAAATGGTATGCTGATTTTTCCCTTGCCGCGGGCGTTGCATGTCAGCTGTACCTTGGCGTTGAAGAATGTCGAAAGCTGGTTCTTCAGGGTGGTCATGGCAGCCGAGTGCGAGTTGGCGGCATCTACATTCTTCTTGCTGCTCTCTATGTCCTCGCCGTTCTTTATTCTGTTCACCAGAGCCTCTACCTTCCTCACAGAGTAGTTGTTCTTCTGTATCTCCTTGTAGAGCTTTATCTGCATCGACGGGCTGTCGAGCGACAGTAGGGCGCGGGCGTGTCCCATGTCTATCTCGTGCTTCTGCAGAGCCATCTGTATCTGGGCGGGCAGCTTCAGCAGGCGAAGGTAGTTGGTGATGGCAGTGCGGCTCTTGCCTACCCGCTCGGAGACCTTCTCCTGAGTCATGCCGGTATTCTCAATCAGATGCTCGTATGCAAGGGCAATCTCTATAGCATTCAGGTCCTCGCGCTGGATGTTCTCCACGAGGGCCATCTCCATGACGTTCTCGTCGTTGATGGTACGGATGTATGCAGGGATAGCTTTCAGACCAGCCATCTGCGATGCGCGCCAGCGGCGTTCGCCGGCGATAATCTGGAAACGGTTGTCGGCAACCTGCCTGAGCGTTATGGGCTGGATGATGCCTATCTCCCTGATGCTTATGGCAAGCTCATGCAGCGACTCCTCGTCGAATTCCCGTCGTGGCTGGTTGGGGTTTGCCTCTATCTGGTCAATGGCTATCTCGTTGATGGTCGAGCTGCCCTGGGTGCGCACGTTCTCGGTAGAGATGAGGGCGTCGAGTCCCCGGCCGAGTGCGTTGTATTTCTTGTGTACTGCCATTTATTTGTTCTTGTTAATGATTTCTTTTGCAAGCATCAGGTGGTTCTTGCTGCCTGTGGAGTCTGCGTCGTATAGGATTACGGGCAAGCCGTGGCTCGGACACTCGCTGAGCTTCACGTTGCGCTGGATGACGGTCTTGAAGACCAGCTCCTGGAAATGTCGCTTCACCTCGTCGTAGATAAGGTTTGCCAGACGAAGGCGGCTGTCGTACATCGTCAGCAGGAAGCCCTCTATCTCGAGCCGTGGGTTCAGCTTGCTCTTGATAATCTTGATGGTGTTCAGAAGTTTGCTGATACCCTCAAGGGCGAAGTACTCGCATTGTACGGGTATTATCACGGAGTCGGCGGCCGTAAGGGCATTGACGGTGATAAGGCCCAGCGAAGGCGAGCAGTCGATGAGGATGTAGTCGTAGTCGTTGCGTATTGGTTCGAGCACTTGCTTTATCACCTTCTCCCTGTTGTCCAGGTTCAGCATCTCTATCTCTGCGCCAACAAGGTCAATGTGGCTCGGAATGATGTCCAGGCCGTTGATGTCGGTGGTGTAGATGGCGTCCCTCACGTCGGCATGGTCTATGATGCACTCGTAAAGCGAGCAGTCTACTTCTGCCAGGTCGACACCCAGTCCGGAGGAGGCGTTGGCCTGTGGGTCCGCGTCGACAACGAGAACAGACTTCTCAAGGGTTGCGAGCGATGCTGCAAGGTTTATCGACGTTGTCGTCTTGCCGACACCGCCTTTCTGGTTTGCCAATGCAATTATCTTTGCCATTTTTATTCTATGTTAATGCATAAATTATTTTGCAAAGTTACATATTTTATGTGAGATAGACGTAATTTAAACCTTTTTTCGTACTTTTGCAGGAAAAATTTAAAATATATGATGAGCAATACAGACATACCATTAATATTGATTTCGAACGATGACGGCTACATGGCGCCGGGCATCAACGCTCTGGTTGACATGCTTGCCCCGACAGGGGTGCGGCTGCTGGTATGCGCACCCGACGGCCCGCGTAGCGGGTACTCATGCGCCTTCTCCTCAGAGCTGCCTCTGAGGCTCAAGCCCATAAGCAGGCAAGACAACGTGGAGATATGGGCGTGCAATGGCACCCCGGTCGACTGTGTCAAGCTGGCCATCGACAGAATACTCGGTGGAAAGATGCCCGACATGGTCATAGGAGGCATAAACCACGGCGACAATTCCACCGTAAACAACCATTATAGCGGAACCATGGGCATTGCCAAGGAGGGATGTATGAAGTATATACCCTCTGTGGCCTTCTCGAGCTGCTACTACAATCATGACGCGGACCTCTCCCCGCTTGCACCATACGTCAGGGCGATTGTGGCCAAGGTGCTCGACGGAGGATTGCCACGTGGCGTTTGCCTGAACGTAAACTTCCCGGCAAGGCAGGAGTTCGAGGGAGTAAAGGTATGCCGAATGACTTTCGGACGATGGGTCAACGAGGTGGTCGCCGACCATCACCCGAGGGGGTACGACTACTATTGGATGGTTGGCAACTACCTCAACGACGAACCCTTGGCCGAGGACACCGACCAGTGGGCACTCAACAACGGATATGTGGCCATCACGCCAACGAGGCTTGACGTGACGGCATACGAGATGATGGAGACCATCAGTAACTGGAATTTGTAACCGGCCAATCCAACCCGCATGAAATATTATCTTATAGTAGGCGAGGCCAGTGGCGACCTGCATGCCTCGCACCTCATGTCATCGCTCGCCAAGGCTGATGCCGGGGCGCAGTTCCGCTTCATCGGGGGCGACATGATGAGGGCCGTAGGAGGAACCATGCTCAGGCATTACCGTGAGCTGGCATATATGGGCTTCGTGCCAGTGCTGCTCCATCTGAGGACCATCTTCCGCAACATGGCCCTGTGCAAGGAAGACATCGTCTGCTGGAAGCCCGATGTCGTCATACTCGTCGACTATCCCGGATTCAATCTCGACATAGCCAAATTCCTGCATGCAAGGACATCCATACCGGTCTACTATTATATCTCACCAAAGATTTGGGCATGGAAGGAGTGGCGCATAAAAGCCATCAAGAGGGATGTGGACTCCCTGTTCTCCATCCTGCCCTTCGAGGTTCCGTTCTTCGAGCAGAAGCATGGCTATCCAATAAACTACGTCGGCAACCCGACTGCCGACGAGGTACGCAGCTTCAAGGAGTCGTACAATGAGACTTTTGGTGAATTCTGCCAGCGCAACGGGCTTCAGCAGGACAAGCCCGTCATTGCTCTGCTTGCCGGAAGCAGGAAGCAGGAGATTAAGGACAACCTGCCCATGATGATAAGGGCGGCGTCGCAGTTCACGGATTATCAGATGGTACTGGCCGGAGCACCGTCTATAGACCCTGAGTATTATGCCCCCTTCATTAGCGGAACCAACGTGCGCGTTGTCTACAACGACACCTATGCCCTGCTGTCACATGCCACGGCAGCCCTCGTAACCAGCGGTACGGCCACACTCGAGACTGCCCTCTTCGGAGTGCCACAGGCAGTATGCTACCGCACACCATTGCCAAAGCTCATGCGATGGGCGTTCAACCATATTATTAAATGCCGCTACATCAGCCTCGTCAACCTTATTGCCGACCGGGAGGTCGTGCCGGAGCTTTTTGCCGACAGGTTCACCCTGGAAGTCATTTCCTCGCACCTCCGTGACATTCTGCCCGGTGGCAGTGCCCGAGAGGCCATGCTCTCAGGCTATGGTGAGGTGGCAGACAAGCTTGGCAATACCGTCGCACCGGATAATGCCGCGGAAATAATGGTCAACCAACTGAAGCAGATTAGAGAACGGCTATGAGAGGAATAACTCTGGCTCATGTCATTTATCTCCTCTTATCTTCATTTTTCTCCTTTTTGCTACTTGCGAAGTTTAAATAACTTTATACTTTATTTGGTCACAATGGACAGAGATGGAATACTGAAACAGCTTGGGGAACAGAAGAGCGCTATCTATTGCCAATACAAAGAGAAAGCGGAGGAAGTGACTGGGGAGATACGCCACTGCAAGAAGAAGGGCAGATGGTTTGTTGCAGCCCAGTTGTCGACATTCCTTTTAGCTGTGATTTCTATCGCCATATATGCCACGTATTATGCCGAAATGATTATTGTTGCGTCGGGCATATTCTTTGTCTTGGCTTATATCGCAGCCCGAAGGCTGGATGATGCCAATAGTGAGAAATTGGAGAGGTTGAGGGCTGTGCGTGCTGTGTATATGAATGAGACGGCTTATCTCAATGGTAATCTCACGGCATTTCGCGATGGAAAGAAATATATCAATCCACATCATGAGTTCTCTTTCGATATGGATGTTTTTGGAGAGCAGTCGCTCTTCCAGCGCATCAACCGTACTGTCACATCGGGTGGTAGCGACCTCCTTGCCGGGCAGCTTTGTATGACTGGAACAAGAACAAAACTGGAAATAGAAAACCAAAGGGATGCTGTCAACGAACTTGCCATAGACGAGAGTTTGCGAACCTCATTCATAGCTGTGGGGCAGTTGAGAGGAGACTTAATAGATACAGACGAGGTCGTGGCAGTTGTGGAAAAGGCAAAATCACTGCCGTTGCCCTCGTTTGCATCTTCTTCCGTATCGATGGCGGTTGCCGTGGTCTCTGTTGCCGGGTTCCTTTCTTCCTTCATTGCCGCTTTGCTGGATGTCGTTCCGTCGAGTGTGCCGTTTCAGTGGGGATTACTGCAACTGCTTTTGATGATTGTCTTGTGTTCACGGCCATTGCATAATATCAACAAGACTGTAGGGGCGGTAAGCAAACAGATGAGCATGTATGTCTCTCTGATGGAGATTATCTCCGAGTGTCATTTCTCTGCCAAGGACAATGCCGACATACTCTCGCGCCTGTCAAGTGCCGACGGAAATGCGCTCCGCTCTTTCAAGCAACTAAAGAGGCTGATGGACAGCCTCGACCGCAATGGCAATCCTCTTTATCGTATGCTGTGCGACGCATTCTTTCTCAACGACCTCTTCCTCGTCAGACGGTTTGCAAAATGGAAATCGTGCTATATGTCGAGGATGACAGAGTGGATAGATGCCGTAAGCCGTTTTGACGCACTCGTGTCGATGGCAACATTCCGATATAATGAGCCATGCGCAAAGGAGGCGGAAATTGTCGATGCAGACGAGGTGGTTTATTGTGCGGAAGGGATATGCCATCCGTTCTTGGGAAGTAAGGCCGTGCCAAATGATTTCACTATCACCGACTCACATTATTATATTGTGACTGGCGCCAACATGGCAGGCAAGAGTACATTCCTTCGTTCCATAGGAGTTAACTATATCCTTGCAATGTGTGGCATGCCGGTTTTTGCCAGGCAATTGAGGGTCAGTACCTTTTCCTTGTTCAGTAGTATGCGTACTTCCGACGACCTTGCCCACGGCATCAGCTATTTCAATGCCGAGCTGTTGCGCCTGAAACATCTTATTGCTGCTTGTCGTGAGAACAGCCACACGCTGATAATACTCGACGAGATACTGAAGGGAACAAACTCTGCCGACAAGTTAAGCGGTTCGAGGATGTTCCTTGAATACATATCCCAGCTGCCGGTCACTGGCATCATAGCCACCCACGACCTTGAACTCTCGAAGATGTCCGATGAGCATCCATCCCGTTTCCATAACTACTGCTTTGAGATAGAGCTGACGGATAATGTGACATATAGTTACAAGATAACCTCTGGAGTGGCTCGCAATCAAAATGCCACCTATCTGTTGAGAGGAATCCTGATGTCATAATATTTCCAACGAGATAGCAGCACACGCCTCTGCATCTGCCAAGGCATGATGGTGGTTCTTTAAGTCATAACCGCATCTGGCGGCGATTATGTCGAGATTGTGATGTCCTCCAGGCCAACGCTTGCGTGATGCTATGCAGGTGCATTTTATGAGAAATTAGGACAAGACAATTGCTAGTCTCTTTATTATAAATAGTTTCTTTCATATAATGAGATTCACACAAGGTTACCGAAAATAAATTCTTATATGATACAGATTATCCACAGGAATAATTTCATTCCTGCAAATAATCTGTATCATTCAACAATTCCTCATAAATCCAAATAGTCTTGAATTAGCCATCCGCATTTGTTCACCGTCACCTTATAATAACGACCTGTCATGAGACGCAAATCTGTAGTATAATAAGGCGCAAACGATTTGGATGGTAAACTCTCAACAAAGTCTTTCAAACTCATGAATAAGTTCTCTGTTTCCTTGTCAGGATTATTTGGCAGCAAAAGATCTATCGTGTAAGTAACTCTTTTACTTCTTGGATAGGTCTTGGCATATAACAAAACAGAGAATGTTTTTTCTGAAGTCTTCGCATGTATCATTGTATTCATGCCTTGTAGTACCCCCAGCAACCGAGCACCTCCACTTACATCATGATACCATTCCCCATCCAGTACGTTAGAATAATGATTTGCATACGCAAAAAAGTCTGAGTAATTTACACTTGGAGATCTTCCTATTAACTTACCATCCATGTATACTTCCATACTAGCCGCTGGTGAAATAACATAGCCCATATACCTGCGAGGAGACTTTAATGAGATAATCTCGCCATTCATCATTTTCTTCAGTTCGTCATCTTTTATTTTCTTTAATAATGCCTCTTGTGGAGTCCCATTCTTATCTAAAAGGTTTACGAGTCTAGGACTTCCAAACCAACGCCACACACCACGACTTTCTCTAATCTCTTTCCTGGCATGATTTCTTAGCGGAGACAGCAGCATCACACCTTCTCCGATTGAGCCAAGTCGCATGATGGAATCAAATCCCTCATAAGGTGAAGCCATGAATTTGACATCCTTATACTTAAAGAACGCCTCCTTCATCTCTGCAACACTAATCGTATCCTTAAAATAACGACGACTAAAATCCAACAGGCAATACTTTGTTTCTTGTTGATAATCCGACCATCTCTCACTTAAGTAATCATACCTAAGAGCTTTTTGGATGGAAAACTGGGCAAATACTCCTGTCGTTGAAGTGAACAGCAATGTAAATAACATTGCAACATACTTAATTTTATTCATAACCATTACTATCAATATTAATAACCATGCTCTTGTAACCATTCTTCTTGTGTTTTTGTATATCTATGGAGCTATCGCTGCTTATTGTATGTTTCCCAAGAAGCCGTGTATCAATGTACAACGTACAGTTGATACACAGCTTTCATTGTTTTGAATTCATCGAACTCACGTTAGATTACATCTTTTATGTTACTTCATTAAAATCCACTTACAAACTAAATCAAGGATTTGTTCTCGTCTAGAGTAATCGACGTCACTACTTCGCCCATGTTCCAGTTTTCGAGACTCCGAGACCGATATCAGGTAGTGAGTTGCATCCACTAATAGCGTGTTGTAATCATTGTGATGATTCTCGTTCATGATTTTCTCAAACTCGAAGATATTAGGATAGCAAAGCGCATTTCTGTCGTCTGTTGCCTGCAAAAGTAAAATCGGACACTTGACATTTTCATAATATGGCTTTGAATTCCAATGGAGTCGAGGAACTACTCCTTCTTGTGGGTCTGTCACCTTGGTAATGAGGACCTGCATAGCAATAGGAAATTCTTTTTTCTTCTTCGTCGCTTCACCACCATATTGTTTAACCAATTGTTGTTCTAAGGCACTTTTATCCACTTTCTGGTGAGTCATGCAATAATTAAAGATATCCTGAACTATTTCAGAATAGACATGGTAAGAAATACCAGCAATATCAGCCATCCCTAACGATAATTGCGGGGCATAAATTGTAAATGTTTGCATATCTTTCTCATGCTGTGGAATGATAATGCTCACCATTTGAATGAGAAAGGCCGGGTCTGGTACTTTTGAGGCTGCAATCAGTGCTGATGCGGCTTCTTCACTTGCCCCGACAAACCCCATCTTATATTTCCGGAACATTTTGATGGCTTTCAGCGTTTTATATACAGCCACCGCATCATCTGCCATGTCAAACAACGTGATAAACGAGGAGTCTCTTTTCATGGCAGGCCTGTTTTCGAAGTAGCAAACAGACACCCCCTGGGCGGACAGTCTTTTTATCATATAAGTATATAATGGGCCACTTCCTTCTGGAGTCTTATGACGATGGTTCACAATAATGACCATCTTTTTCAGGTTCTTCTCCTGAGGAGTTATCACTGTGCCATGCAGCGTGATTCCGTCACTCATTCTGAAATCACAGGGAATAGAGTCGCAAAAGCCTTCGGTCGCAACAAATAACAGAAGTATGGTAATAATATAGTTTTTCATCCCTTATTTAGTTAGTAATTCCGAAATGCTTTTAGTAATTTCTTTCACTAATGTCTCTCCGCTATAACAGATTGGGTATGAGTATCTGACCTGATATTTGTTGCCGCAAAGACAAAGGTTCAGATAGTCCACATCTAACAACTGTTGATTGTCACTATCATAAATAGGGAAAACAGCCGCACTAATCTTACTGAGACAGCTATCCAATGAAAATCTCATTATTGAACTGCCGTAGTTGCTTTCCAGCAAGGCATATAACGCCGCCATATCGTTGTCAGCATTCTTTGGCAGACGAATCCTCTTACCTGTTTTCTTATCGGCAATCATCTTGAATACCTTTTCCAGATACCGTTCTTTGCTGCCATCAAACGATATGGAGTCAAGCATTTCCATATTCTTCTTGAAAGACATTTCACCATACAGAAAGCGGTCACCATCATTAAACGCGCCACATATGGTCAGCAGAGCCTTTACGCTGGCTTCAACAGATGCTAATTCCAACCCTACGAAAGAAGACTCCCTGTCGGTAAGAACAAAAAACTGGATCGTGTCATTTTGTTCATGATACTGTCTGACGGTCTCCTTGAGTCTGTTGGCGTACTCTTCTATAGACTTGCTATCGTCAATAACGAATGTCTTAATATCAATTTCCATATCGGAAAGTCCCTTAGCCAACTTCTCCAAATCAATGGGCTTCTCATTCTGATAGTACTGAAGACTCAGCATCAGCCCCTTCGCCATCAACTGATGATTACCACAAAATAAGAGTAAGATATTTAGTATTAATAATTTCATTACAATTACTTTAATTAACGTGAGTTCGACGAAATATAAGTGCTTGAAAATTTGGTGATTAGCGAAAATTGTTGTAACTTTATAGTGTTGAAATACAAAGAATTACAAACAATAATCGCTATGATCACCGAGGACAAAGTTACAGAATTATTTTGTATTGCAGATGATTTTTGCAAGTTTTTTGATGCCATGATGGAAAAATATACACTGAAAGCAGATAAGAAACGGCAATATTGCACAAGTGGAACATTCAAGACACAGGTGCTTTGACAATTTCATCGTGAACCTGCTTGGAGCTATCGCTGCTTATTGTATGTTTCCTAAGAAGCCGTGTATCAATGTACAACGTACAGTTGATACACAGCTTTCATTGTTTTGAATTCATCGAACTCACGTTAATAATAAAATCATTCGCTTATGTCACAGATTTCGAAATTTGATTTTGATGAGGGTGTACTTGTTAAAGGTAAGGGGCTTGAAGGGATTACGTTTATTCTCAACTATGTTGATAATGTGTATTTCGGACAACGTCAGTTTCCTGAACCTGTGCTCATTTATAGAGGGGTTACAGGTTATTATCCAAGGACGGAAAATGGAACAATAGTTCAGGTCAAAGTCTAGGGATGGGAACTCCTAAATGAAGGCAAAGCTTTGCGTGGGCAGATGCAAAGCTTTGCGTGGACGATTGCAATGCTTTGCGTGAGAGTTGGACTGAACTGGCACAGAAAAGTCTGTCCTATTCTGGATAAGATAAAAGGGGGAAAGTGCGTGCTGGTCAATGCGTGTTCGGTGAGCAAGTAGTCAGAGTAAATCAGGAACAGTTCCATTTTGGGTACATCAAACTGTACACCATAATTATTGGGTATTGCAGATAGTCCTTGCGCCCTTTGCGGCTTGGCGAGAAATATACCATGCCATAAACATCTGCGAGAAAGAACTCTCGCAAAGGCGCAAAGAGCACAAGAAAACGGGGTCATCCGACATTTCGAGTGATTACCATTAATAGCAGTGTGCTCTGTATTTGTTACCTTCATTGCCGCTAAGGTTATAAATCTTGTCTGTGACGTATTCATATTTGCGGTTCATGCTATATCTCGAGTGACAATATATTGTTGCGTGGTCTATGCATATATATATAATTGCCGATAAGGTTAATAACTAGGGTGTCCAGTTCATTGTACCAATTTCAGCTCACTTTC
>SAMEA3663023__coassemble_676_pt1 | contig 51761 bp, 44 predicted proteins | sample SAMEA3663023__metabat2_low_PE_013 | metagenome-assembled genome bin SAMEA3663023 (sample SAMEA3663023) | pig gut metagenome | biome: pig gut; feature: pig-associated habitat; material: faeces | place: France | collected 2012
TGAAACAGTATCATGATTACCATAATTTCTGCCTTTGACATGGTTGACTTGCGGTAATATTGCCGTTTCTTATCTGCTTTCAGTGTATATTTTTCCATCATGGCATCAAAAAACTTGCAAAAATCATCTGCAATACAAAATAATTCTGGAGTTTCCTTGAACGAAGTGAAAAACTTTGTCCTCGGTGATCATAGCGATTATTGTTTGTAATTCTTTGTATTTCAACACTATAAAGTTACAACAATTTTCGCTAATCACCAAATTTTCAAGCACTTATATTTCGTCGAACTCACGTTAAATAAGGAACAGTTCCATTTTGGGTACAACAAACTGTACACCCTAGTTAGTTACCATAAAAAAAGCCGACTGTTAATACAATCGGCTCATAACCTGTCGGGATGACCAGACTCGAACTGGCGACCTCGCGCCCCCCAGACGTGTGCGCTACCAACTGCGCTACATCCCGTAGTTAGGTTTCGGAGTGCAAAGTTAATGTATTTAGGTGAAATGACCAAATTAATTGCCCTCTTTTTCTCTAAAAAACATATTTTAATAATATTAATGTTGCCGCGAGGACCATGGGATAATATATTTTTAGTAAATTTGCAGCATACATATAAATGAAACTGTTTATGAGAAAAATCAAATGGCTGTTTCCTGCATGTATATATATAATAATGTGTGGCCTGCTGTTGGCCTCATGTGGCGGTGACGATGGTCTCGACGACAGCAAGGAGGTTGCAGACATGGACGATGATGACACAAAGGCAACGCTCGATGACGGTTATACATATAGGCTTCCCGTGATATTCCATGTGCTATATAAAGATGCGGGCGACCTAAACCAGCACATTCCGGCAAGCAGGTTGCAGCAGCTTATAAGCTATGTCAACATGGTGTACCGTGGCGGGCTTTTCGGCGACAGCAAGTCTGTCGGCGTGACGTTTGTGGCCGCGGAATACGATGAGAAAGGCAACAAGCTGGCCACTCCAGGGGTTGAGTACGTCAAGTGGACGGGAACCTATCCCATAGATCCCTCAGACTTCATGACCGACAACAGCAATACCTACGTAAGCTATTTGTGGGATCCCAACGAGTATGTCAACGTAATGATGTACAACTTCAAGGGAACTGATGATGGAAATACCATCCTTGGAATTAGCCACATGCCATATGCCATAAAGGGAGACTCCATCCTTGGTGGGCTCGAGACTACTACGGCAAAGTACATATCAAAGGCAAACCTCAGATATCCGCATTGTGTCTCTATCAACAGTCTGTATGCATACCTCGACGAAGAGGGCAGATTCTGGGAGAGTGACCGCTATGCTGCTACCGACCATAAGGCTACGTACATCAATCCCTCGGACGTAGTTGTCACGTTGGCTCACGAGCTTGGCCATTATCTTGGCCTGCACCATGCCTTCTCGGAGACCATGTCGACCGGGCCGGATGGCTTAGCAAGCGTTGAGACTGCAGACGGGTGCATGGACTCCGACTACTGCGACGATACGCCGTCATACAACAGAATTGAGTATATCGACAACATGTTATATTACATGCAGCATACCAGTCAGCCCAAGCTGAAGGATGTCATAGTCCGCGAGTCGTGCGACGGACCGCAGTTTTTGTCCACGAACATTATGGACTATGCCTACTCGCTCGGCTACGAGATAACGCAAGACCAGAAAGACCGAATGAGGTGGGTTATGTACTATTGCCCCATGATACCTGGTCCCAAGCGCAACGGAGCAAATACGAGGTCGGCAGGACAGGCGGGTAACGTGAAGCTATACCTCCATCCCGTTACGGTGACTTGCAGGAAGACAGCATGTGGAAACCTACTAATGAATGAATAGCAATAAAAGGAAAACTGATAAAAAATGAAATATATTGTAACAGCACCCAAGACCATCGATGTGACCATCGACCTGCCATCATCCAAGAGCATCTGCAACAGGGCACTTGTTATGCACGCCCTGGCGGGAGGTGGCTGCCTGCCAGACAATCTCTCCGACTGCGACGATACTGACGTGATGGTGAAAGCTTTGTGCAACAACCCCGATGTAATAGACATAAAGGCCGCGGGCACGGCAATGAGGTTCCTGACCGCATACTACAGCGTGGGAAGCGGAGAGCATCTCATCACTGGCACTGAGCGTATGAGGCACCGCCCAATAGGGTTGCTCGTCGATGCCCTGCGATATCTTGGAGCGGAGATTGAGTATGCCGATGAGGATGGTTTCCCTCCGCTGCTGGTAAGGGGAAAGAAACTTGAGGGCGGACCATTGGAAATGCCGGGCAATGTCAGCTCGCAGTATATCTCTGCCCTGCTCATGATAGGCCCGGCGTTGAGCAAGGGTATTGAGCTGCATCTGAAGGGAAACATAGTGTCGAGACCGTATATAGACCTCACTCTGTGGATGATGAGGGAGTATGGTGCTGATGCTGAGTGGACAGACGTGGACACCATTACGGTGAAGCCCAAGCCATACGTCGAGAGACGCTATCTGGTAGAGAACGACTGGAGTGCGGCCTCATACTGGTATGAGATACTCGCCTTGTGCAACGATCGCGAGTCGACGGTAAGGCTTACAGGACTTACCGATGGCTCGAAGCAGGGTGACTCCATAGCCCGATATATATCGTCCCTGCTCGGAGTGAAAACAGCGTTCGCGCAGAAGAAGGAGGGCCTGCCCACAACAGTAACACTCACAAGGCATATTAGGACAATACCCCGCCTTGACTACGACTTCATAAGCTCGCCCGACCTTGCTCAGACATACGTAGCTGCCTGCTGCGCCATGGGATTGCCTTTCCATTTCAAGGGGCTGGCAAGCCTGAAGATTAAGGAGACCGACCGTATAGAAGCCTTGAAGAACGAGTTGCGCAAACTGGGCTATGTCGTAAAAGACCGGAACAACAGCGAGCTGATTTGGGATGGTGAGAGATGTGCTCCTACAGGAGAACCTATCGATACCTACGAGGACCACCGTATGGCCATGGCGTTCGCTCCACTGGCAATGACGTTTGGCAAGATAGAAATCAACAACCCGCAGGTGGTGACCAAGTCGTACCCCCGTTTCTGGGACGACTTGAAGGCTGCTGGCTTTATCATAGAGGAGGCGTAGCCCATGCTGTGGTATCTGGTGCTGCCTCTTGTCATACTTGGATTTGTGGCTGCCGTGGCGACAAGGCTACAGGGGAATGGCAGGGAAGATGCCGGAAGCGTGAATGCGCCGGCATCACAATGCGGAACATGCGATGGCAACAACAGTAAGTGCGAGCAGGAGTGCATGATGGAGGCTGCGGTGAAGCCTGTGGAGTATTTTGATGATGAGGAGCTGGACAGATACAAGGGACGACCTTCTGACGCATATACCGACGATGAGGCTGACGAGTTTGCCGAGGTGATGTACACCATGCGCCCCGAGGAGGTGAGAGACTGGAACCGGAGCCTCATACTCCGTGGCGTGAACGTGCCTGACCAGATTAAGGACGAACTGATAGCAATGATGGATAGTTGAGAGATATGGAGATACTCGAATATAGTTTTTTCCAAAATGCCCTTTTGGGCAGTTTGCTGGCAAGCATCCTCTGTGGCATGGTTGGCACTTATATTGTCGCGCGCAGGCTGGTATTCATAAGCGGAGGTATTACACACGCCTCATTTGGTGGTATCGGCCTGGGTGTATACCTTGGTGTAAACCCTGTACTGACAGCCATGGCGTTTGCCGTAGCAAGCGCGTTCGGGGTGGAGTGGATGTCAAGGCGTGGTGATGTGCGCGAGGACTCGGCTATAGCCATGTTCTGGACTCTCGGCATGAGCGTGGGCATCATCTGTTGTTTCCTCTCTCCTGGCTTCATGCCAGACATGCCGTCGTTTCTTTTCGGAAACATACTCACCATAGGCATGCCCGACTTGTGGTTGCTTGCTGCCGTTGCCCTTGTGGCCGGTCTGGTATTTGTGTTCTTCTACAGACAGATTCTTAGCGTGTCGTTCGACTCGACTTTCGCACGCTCCCAGGGGTTGCCCGTCAGCATCATAGAGTATGGCATGATGGCGCTCATAGCCCTTACCATAGTATCTACGCTGCGCTTGGTAGGCATCGTGCTCGCCATAAGCCTGCTGACGATACCTCAGATGACGGCCAACCTCTTTACGTTCAGCATGAAGCGTATCATCTTGGCGAGCATGGCGATAGGGTGGATAGACTGTCTGGTTGGCCTTGCAATTTCATATCACTGGAATGTGCCGTCGGGAGCATCAATAATATTTGTCAGCATACTGTTTTATGTCCTGCTGAAAACAATAAAATGGGTAGCAGGAAAGTTATTATATAAAGGTTGCTGATGTAACATAGAGAACGTGTTGAAGACCACTATACGGAAATATCGGATTTTATGGCTACTGTCGGCCTTGTTGCTGACGGTAGTGGGATGCTCGACTGAGAAGAATACTTCGCAGTCGAGATGGTGGCATTCATTCAATGCAAGGTACAATACCTACTATAACGGTACCTTGGCCTACATCGACGCCTCGCTTGAGAAGGAAAAAGGCAACCAGGACAACTTTACCGAGATGATACCCATGTACTCGGTAGGAAACAAGAAGAGCCGCGAACTGGGAAAGGGCAACTATGACAAGGCCATAGAGAAATGTGAGAAGGCCATCAAGCTGCACAGCATAACCCGGCGGCCGGAATGGAACAAGAGCAGACGAAAGACGGAGAAAGACATTGAATGGCTCAGCCGGAAGGAGTACAATCCATTCCTGTGGAAGGCATGGATGCTGATGGGACGCTCGCAGTTCTATAAAGGTGCTTTCGATGAGGCTGCGTCCACATTCGCATACATGAGCCGCATTTATGCCACCCAGCCAGCCATTTACGGACGCGCAAGGGCATGGCTCGCCAAATGCTATGTGGAGCAGGAGTGGCTATACGATGCTGAGGATGTAATAAGAAACATGAATCGTGACTCCATACATTGGAGGGCGCAGAAGGAATGGGACTTCACCATGGCCGACTACTACATACACACAGCTGAGTACGACAAGGCCGTGCCATACTTGAAGAAGTCCATAAAACACGAGATGCGAAAGGTGCAGAGAGCACGCCTGTGCTTCCTGCTCGGGCAGGTCTATGCCGCTTTGGGCGATAACGCCGCGGCATATAAGGCTTTCAGGAGCGTAGTAGCCAAGAACCCGCCCTATCAGATGGAGTTTAATGCACGAATAGCGATGACGGAGGTGATGGGCGCAACTCAGGCAAAGAAAATGGTTGGCTCGCTGAAGCGCATGGCTGCATCGGACAAGAACAAGGACTATCTTGACCAGGTATACTATGCTATAGGAAACATTTATATGGCTCAGCGTGATACTGCCAACGCTATAGCCAATTACGAGAAAGGAGCCATGAAGGCCACCCGTGCCGGCATAGAGAAAGGTGTGCTCTTGCTCAAGCTGGGCGACATCTATTGGCAGAAGGAAAAATTCGCAGATGCACGCAGATGCTATGGCGAGGCTATCGGACTGCTTGACAAGGAACGTGACGACTATGAGCAGCTGTCCACTCGCTCGAAGGTTCTCGACGAGCTGGTGCCTTTCACTGACGCCGTCTATTTGCAGGACTCCCTGCAGGCTCTTGCAAAAATGGACGAGAAGCAGCGTAATGAGGCTATTGACAGGGTAATAACGGCACTCAAGAAGAAAGAAAAGGAAGAACGCGACCGCCAGGCTGAGGCTAATGCGCAGCAGACCTTGCATCGGAACGGAGGAAACAGAAATGCCAATACTGCTACTCGCCCAAATACTACAACACCACAAGGCGGAAGACAGGATGCCACATGGTATTTCTATAGTGCCATGGCGGTGCAGCAGGGTAAGCAGACTTTTGAACGCCAATGGGGAAAGAGAGAGAATGTCGACAACTGGCAGCGTATAAACAAGACAGTAGTGGCCGGCCTGGGAGGTACAGACGAAGCAGAGCTTACGGAGGAACAAAAGGATTCTATAGAGCAGGCTGAGGCTGTGCAGGACTCGCTCGAACAGGTGAATGACAGCGCGCAGAACGACCCGCATAAGCGTGAGTATTATCTTGCGCAAATTCCTTTTACGGAGGAGCAAGTGGCTGCAAGTAATGTCATAATCATGGACGGGCTATACAACTCTGGTGTCATATTCAAGGACAAGCTCGACAATCTTGATTTGAGTGAGAAAGCATTACGGCGACTGGAGGATAAATTCCCCGACTTTGAACATAATGATGACCTATACTATCACATGTTCCTGCTATACTCCAGGATGGGACAGCATGACATGGCGGCCTCATACGTGGAAAAACTTAGGACTACTTTCCCCGAAAGCCAATGGACAACGCTTCTCACCGACCTATATTTCGAGGAGAATGCTGTCTTTGGCACGCATCTTGAGGATTCTTTATACGCAGCTACCTACGAGGCTTTCAAGCATGACAGATTGCAGGAGATTGCAGCAAACGCCTACATCTCGGAGACGAGGTTCCCAATAGGTGCCAACAGGGACAAGTTCCTTTTCATAGGCGGTCTTGCAAAATTAAATGGCGGAGATGCAACTGGGTGTCTTGCGGACATGAGAATTCTCGTAGAGAAATTCCCGCAAAGCAAACTTGCGGAGATGGCGGGTATGATAGTAAATGGTGTGAAGGAAGGACGCCCTTTGCATGGAGGTAAGTTTGATCTTGGCGATGTGTGGTCGAGACGTACAGCAGTGCTTGCAGACAGCGATTCAATCAATGCAAGACAGCTCGACCCTGAGCGTAATACAAAGTTCGTGTATGTTCTGGCATACCTGCCAGACTCTGTTGATGAGAACAAACTGCTCTATCAGATGGCGAAATTCAATTTTGCCAACTATATTGTGCGTAACTTCGAGATATCTTTCGATGATGACAATATGCTCAGAAGGCTTGTGGTAAGCGGCTTCCGTAACTACGATGAGGCTTGGCAGTATGCAAGACACCTGCATACGCAAACAGCACTCAGACAACTTGCCGAGAAAGCCAGGTCGTTGGTAATCAGTGAGGAAAACCTGGCACTGATAGGTACCAATTTCAGCTATGCTGACTATCAGACGTTCTACGACGAGCATTTCGCCCCACTTGAGACTATCAAGCAGCCTCTCCTCAACGAGCCTGTATGGAATCTGCGTGACAGCGAAGACGACCCGTCTGCAAAACCTGCAGAAGAGAAGACTCCTGCCGACACTCCTGCCGACGGACTGTTTAATATTGATGAGTATGAGGGAGCAGAGAAAACCGATACAGAGATTATACCACTTGATGATGGTGGAGGTAATATCCCCGCAAAATCAGACAAACAGGAGGATGAAGGCACCCTAACCCTGCCTGCAGACAGCAATGACACTTCTGTCGACACACCTGCAGACAGCAATACGATGGAAATAGATGAGCCGGATACCCCAGAACCCCAGGTTAATCAGGACAATCCGAATAATCAGGAGACCACGGACACCCCGGTAGACATCCAAGAAGACATCCAAGAAGACACGCAAACTTCTGATGACACCATCTATTTCGATGACACCCCACAGCCCACACAGGGCACCACAAAACAGAAGACAACCGAGAACACCTACGACCTCGAGGACGAATACTACGAGCTTGACGGATTTTAGGGTGTCTCGCCATATAAGTTGGACATAAAAATCAGAGACATGATTAACGGAGTAATATTGTGGGTCGATGACGAGATTGAGCATCTCAGAGCGCACATCATCTTCTTAGAGAAGAAAGGCTATGAGGTGGTAACGGTCACTAACGGCCCTGACGCCATAGAACAATGCAAACAGCGCAATTTCGACATCATTATGCTTGACGAGATGATGCCGGGACTTACTGGACTTGAGACTTTGCAGACTATAAAGGAGATTACACCCGCCACTCCTGTCGTGATGGTTACGAAAAGTGAAGAAGAGGATATCATGGACCAAGCAATTGGTTCCAAGATTGCCGACTATCTGATTAAGCCTGTAAACCCCAACCAGATTCTTCTTACTCTGAAGAAGAATGTCCACCGCAAAGAGATTGTTACGGAGGTTACGCAGACTGGGTATCAGCAGAGCTACCTAAACATTGCACAGCAGATAGACAACTGCAAGACAGCAGAGGACTGGATGAATATCTACAAGCGGATTGTGCACTGGGAACTGGAACTCAGTTCTGCCGATAGTAACATGACGGAGATGTTGCAGATGCAGAAGGAGGAGGCCAATATTGGATTTGCCAAATACATCCGCAACAACTATCTCGGATGGGTAGCTCCTACGCCTGCAGACCATCCGATGCTCAGCAACGAGATTTTCAAGAAAAAGATATTCCCAGCTATCGATAACGGTGAGAAGGTGTTTCTCATAGTGATAGACAATTTCAGATATGACCAGTGGCGAATGCTCGCACCAGAGATTGGCGATATGTTCGATATCGACGAGCAACTCTATTTCAGTATTCTCCCTACCGCAACGCAATATGCGCGTAATGCCATCTTCAGTGGCCTTATGCCAACACAGATTGCCGAGCTGTTCCCTGACCTATGGGTAGACGAGGACGAGGAGGAAGGAAAGAATCTTAACGAGGGACCGTTGATTAAGAAGCAGATTGAGAGATACCGGAGGCATGACACCTTCAGCTACCATAAGATAAACGACTCTGCTGGGGCTGAGAAATTCCTGCAACAGCTGAAGTCGCTGTCGGGCAACGACCTTAATGTTGCTGTAGTAAATTTCGTGGACATGCTCTCGCATGCAAGAACAGAGTCAAAAATGGTACGTGAGCTTGCTAACAATGAGTCGGCTTACCGTAGCATCACACTAAGTTGGTTCAGGCATAGTGTAATGTCAGAACTCCTGAGACGCCTTTCACAGACTGACTACAAGGTAATAATCACAACCGACCACGGAAGCATCAGAGTGTCGAAGGCTGTGAAGATAATTGGTGACCGTAACACAAATACCAACCTTAGGTACAAACTTGGCAAGAACCTCAACTACAATGCCAAGGAGCTTTTCGTAATCAAGGATCCGCTGAAGGCTCAGCTGCCTGCACCAAATATCAGCACATCGTATGTCTTCGCAACAGGTGACTCGTTCTTTGCTTACCCCAACAACTATAACTATTACGTATCATACTACAAGGACACCTTCCAGCATGGAGGCATATCAATGGAAGAAATACTTGTACCTCTCGTCACCCTGACACCAAAGAAGAGATAGCGCATTGGTGATGAAGCATGGAAGGGATTTTTTTTGAAATATAATAATCAATAGAACAATGGAAATAACAATTGACTCAATAGACAATATCCGCGAGGCTGCCAGACAGTTTGTCAGTAACATGGGCGAAGCCAGTGTGTTCGCCTTCTATGGTAGCATGGGAGCCGGGAAGACTACTTTCATTAAGGCCGTGTGCGAGGAACTTGGAGTGGAGGATGTCATAACCTCGCCAACATTCGCTATTGTAAACGAATATCGTGCAGAGGAAACGGGAGAGCTAATCTACCATTTCGACTTCTATAGGATCAAGAAACTGGAGGAGGTCTACGATATGGGCTACGAGGACTACTTCTATAGTGGTGCCCTGTGTTTCATCGAGTGGCCGGAGCTGATAGAGGAATTACTTCCTGCCGATGCCGTAAGAGTAAGAATCGAGGAAACAGAGGGAGGAAAAAGAATAGTGAAGAGTGGAGAGTGAAGAATGAAGAGTGAAGAATCCTATGGCTAAGATTCTTATGCGTATGGATACGGATAATGCGTCAGCAATCAGCTGACAATGGAACTTAGCTATAGGATTTTTCACTCTTCACTTTTTACAGAAGTGCCTTGAATTTCTCCTCAATTTTTGACTTTGCGGCATTGCCTACGAATTTGTCAACAAGCTGGCCACCCTTGAAGAACAGGATGGTAGGGATGGTGCGGACACCAAATTCCATTGCTATGTCGTCATTTTCCTCAACGTCACACTTGCCGACAACAATCTTGCCGTCATACTCCTCAGCAAGCTCGCTAATTACAGGAGCAAGTGCGCGACAAGGACCACACCATGTTGCCCAAAGGTCTACTACCAAAGGCAACTCGCCATTCTTGAAACTCTCAAAGTTCTCGGTTGTAATAGTTACTTCCATTTTCTTATTTGTTTTAATTTTAGTGTCTTTTTGTTTAATATTTTATGGCTGACTGAATGGGGATGTTTTATAGCTCATTGTTATCCCGCCTGCAAAATTACACAAATAAATTGATATAATCTCTTTTTTGGCAAAAAAACATATATCCCTTCTTATTCTTAATTTATGGAGTAGCTTAGCTCTTTGTTGTTCTCAACATAGTCCATAATCTCTTTGCTAAGGTTTATACCTTTGTCTGGCAACCGCAACGTTACCGAGGTGTTGTGCTCTCTGTCTATGAGCTGGAAGTAGAGCTGCGTCTTGCCAGGGTTGTTGCTGACTATTGTTGAGAGGTCGGTTGCTGTGCTCTCGTCAATATTTGCCGCATCAGCTATGATGGTGACTTTTTCAATGCTTTTGTCCTTTACGGCATTCATGTACTCCACATTCTTCATCTGCATGGTGTAGAATGTGCTGTTAGGGTATTTCTTGGTGCATTTGGCAGTTATGTATACCGTTGCTCCCACCAGGAATTTCCCGTTCCAGTTGCCCCACTCGTCGCCGAACAGAGCAAGCTCGCCTGCTCCCTCGTAGTCTTCTATGGTGACAAATCCGCATGGTGCTCCATTCTTGGTGAATTTCTTCCTCACGTCCGTGACGATGCCGCCGAAGGTCAGTTCGTCCTTCTCAAGCAGCTTCTCCTTGTCGGCGAGTTCGTTGCAATGGGTGTTGCACATTGCTTTAAGGATAAGCGAGTAGTCGTCGAGCGGATGGGCCGAAAGGTATATGCCCACAAGCTCTTTCTCCTTGCCCAGTCTCTCTATGGTGCTCCATTCCTCTCCCTTGGGTATTGGCGGAGTGCTCACTTCCACGTCGTCCTCTCCAAACAGCGAGTTGGCAGCCTGCTGCTTTGCCAACTGGTATTGCTGTCCATATCTGACAAGTGTATCGAGGAACATCTCGCCCTTGTTGTTCTTGCCGAAGTAGTCCTCACGCTTGATGCCGAAACAGTCGAAGCCGCCACTCAGGGCGAGACTTTCCAGTCCCTTGCGGTTCACGTCCTTGAGGCTTATTCTTTGGATGAAGTCGAAGAGATCCTTGTATGGTCCGTTCTTCTCTCTCTCCTGTACTATAGCCTCGGCTGCAGCTCCACCCATGCCCTTGATGGCCGAGAGTCCAAATCTTATCTCGCCCTCACCGTTGACACCGAAGCCTACGAAACTCTCGTTGACATCAGGACCGAGTGTGGATATGTTCATGGCCTTACATTCCTCCATGAGCTTTTGTATCTCCGTAATCTGGCTGAAGCGGCGTGTCATTAGTGCGGCCATGTATTCGGCAGGGTAGTGTGCTTTCATGTATGCCGTCTGGTAGGCAACCCATGAGTAGCAGGTGGCATGCGACTTGTTGAAGGCGTAGGACGCAAACTTCTCCCAGTCCGACCATATCTTCTCAAGCACTTTCGGGTCGTGGCCGTTTTTCTGTCCTCCCTCAATGAACTTCGGCTTCATGGCATCTACGATGGCCTTCTTCTTCTTACCCATGGCCTTACGCAAGGCATCGCTCTCGCCACGGGTGAAGTTGGCAAGCTGACGGCTCAGAAGCATCACCTGCTCCTGATAGACTGTGATGCCGTAAGTGTCCTTGAGATATTTCTCCATGCAGGGAATGTCGTATGTAACAAGCGACGGGTCATGCTTTCGCTTGATGAAGTCGGGGATGTAGTCCATAGGTCCCGGACGGTATAGGGCGTTCATGGCTATAAGGTCTTCGAAGACGGTGGGGTGCAGCTCACGAAGATACTTTTGCATGCCGGGTGACTCAAACTGGAAAGTGCCAATGGTGCGCCCCTGCTGGTAGAGCTTGTAGGTCAGCTCGTCATCTATGGGCAACTTGTCGAGGTCTATATCCTCGCCAAGGGTCTGCTTCACTACCTTGCATGCCTCCTTGAGCTCAGATAGGGTTTTCAGTCCGAGGAAGTCCATCTTGATGAGTCCTGTAGACTCTATGACATGTCCGTCGTACTGTGTCACAGGTACCTTTAGGCCCTTGAAGTCGGGGTCGTCGGCTGTCGATACAGGTACCCAGTCGCTGATAGGGTTGCGGCAGATGATGAAGCCGCAGGCATGTATGCCCGTGCCCCTGACTGTACCCTCAAGCATTTTGGCATATTTGATGGTATTTCTCTCCTTAGGGTCTGCCGATGCCTCGGCCTCCCGTAGTTCGGGTGTGCATTTGATGGCATTAGTAAGATTCATCTTCATACCGTCGGGCAGACGGTCGGGGATAGCCTTGCACAAAGCGTTTGAGATGTCGAGAGGCAGTTTCTCAACCCTGGCAACGTCCTTCAGCGAGTTCTTGGTTGCCATGCTGGCGTAGGTGATGATGTGAGCGCAGTTTTCATGACCGTATTTGTCCATAACCCATTGCAATACCCGTCCGCGTCCGTCATCATCGAAGTCGGTATCGATATCAGGAAGGTTTACGCGGTCGGGATTGAGGAAACGCTCAAACAGCAGGTCGTACTTCAGGGGGTCTATCTTCGTGATGCCAAGGCAGTAGGCCACCACGGAGCCTGCTGCCGAGCCACGCCCTGGTCCAACCATCACTCCCAGTTCCTCGCGGGCGGCCTTGATGAAGTCCGACACGATAAGGAAGTAGCCCGGGAAACCCATGGTCTTCATTACGTGAAGTTCGAAATTGATGTGCTCGATGACATTCTCTGACAGTGGCTCGCCATATCTGCTTGGGTCTTTTGCCCCGTCGTAGGCGAGCTTGGCCAGATAGTCGGCCTCGAATTTTATCCTGTATATCTTGTCATAGCCGCCAAGACGGTCTATGACCTTCTGCCCCTCCTCGGGTGACAGCTGGTTCTCGCCATTCTCGTCGGTGGTGAACTCACGGTATAAGTCTTCTGTTGAAAACTTCTGTCTCCATTCTTCCTCCGTACCGAAATCCTCGGGTATGGGGAAGAATGGCATGATGGGACCGTGCTCTATACTGTATATCTCAACCTTGTCGAGTATTTCCAGCGTGTTCGTCAGTGCCTCGGGAATATCGCTGAAAATATCGTTCATCTCCTGCCTCGTCTTGAACCATTCCTGCTTCGTGTACCTCATTCTGTCGGGGTCGTCAAGATCCTTGCCCGTTGACAGGCATAGCAGATGGTCGTGTGCCTCGGCAGTGTCCTTGTCCTCAAAGTGGCAGTCGTTCGTGCATACGAGCTTAATTCCGTATTCCCTTGCCATCTCTATCAGCACCTTGTTGGCTTTCTGCTGTAGGGGGAATGTCTCCCTGTTGGCCAGCAGGGTAGGGTCTGTGACCTCGTGGCGCTGCAGCTCCAGGTAGTAGTCGTCGCCAAATACCCTGTGGTACCACTCGCATGCCTCGCGCGCTCCTTCCATATCTCCACGGAGTATCTTTGCTGGGACCTCTCCTGCTATGCATGCCGAGCAAACTATCAGTCCCTCGTGATACTTCTCCAGGTCTTCCCTGTCTGTACGCGGCCTGTAGTAGAAGCCGTCAACCCACGCCCTTGATACCAGCTGTATGAGGTTCTTGTACCCCTGTATGTTTTTTGCCAGGACAATGAGGTGATAGCCCGACTTGTCGCCGTTCTCGGCAATCTTGTCGGTCTTGTGGTGTCTGGCCACATACATCTCGCATCCGAATATTGGCTTGAAGGGTTCCAGCCCCTCTTTTTTCCTGCCCTTGTTGATGCCGGAACAATAGTCGGCGAACTCCTTTATGCCAAACATCACTCCGTGGTCGGTGATGGCCATGCCCTTCATGCCGTCGGCAACAGCCTTGTCAACAATTTTGTTAACCTTCGACTGCCCGTCGAGAATGGAATAATGTGTGTGGACGTGTAAATGTATGAAATCTTCCATGCTGTTTTGGATTTTGAGCCGTAAAGTTACTACAAAAAAGGCGAAGGGCAAAAGAATAACAGCGAAAATTTTGAGGATAGATAAAAATTAATTATCTTTGCAACAAATTATAGTAGCAAACTTTCATGGGCAATAAAATTAAGAAGATAAAAAAGATTAGAATACACCACGAGGGTACAGATACCCTGCTATATGGACTGATGGGAATAGTTGCAGTGTCGGTCATTCTCTGGCAGGCGTTCGATACCAAGGTGCCGTTCTGGGCGTTCGTAGCAATACTCGGAACTGTTTATGCCATAGTGCTCAATTTCTACCGGTGTCCTATCAGGTATTTCGCCAGCGAGGATACCGAGAACATTGTTGTTGCTCCTGCCGACGGTAGGATTGTGGTCGTTGAGGAGGTTGAGGAAAACGAGTACTTCCATGACCGCAGGCTTATGATATCCATCTTCATGAGCTTGTTTAATGTGCACGCCAATTGGTTCCCTGTTGACGGAAAGGTGAAGTTTGTGAAGCATTTCGACGGCAACTACCACAAGGCGTGGCTGCCTAAGGCCAGCGAGGAGAATGAGCATGCAGATATCATGATCACAACTCCTGACGGAAAAGATATTTTGTGCCGTCAGATAGCTGGAGCCGTTGCACGCCGCATTGTCACATATGCCAAGGAAGGCGAGGATTGCTATATCGACGAGCATCTGGGCTTCATTAAGCTCGGGTCTCGCGTGGATGTTTATCTGCCTGCCGACTCGGAAGTATGCGTGAAGATGGGACAGGCTACTACTGGTGACCTCACGGTCATAGCCAAGTTGAAGTAGAAGTGGCTTACATATTATTACTATGGCAAACATTATCACAAGAAACATCCCTAACACAATAACCTGTTGCAACCTCATTTCTGGCTGCATAGCTACACTTAGTGCTTTTATGGGGGAGATACACATGGCTTTGCTGTGGATAATCATTGGGGCCATATTCGATTTCTTCGATGGCATGAGCGCCAGACTCCTGCATGTGTCGTCCCCGATAGGCAAGGAGCTCGACTCGCTTGCTGACGACATAACCTTCGGAATGGCTCCTGCGGCAATAGTATTCTATGAAATGGGAATAATGGAATATCCTGCATTTCTTGCCTCCGTGCAACCGTATATGCCCTTTGTGGCATTCCTCATAGCGGCGTTCTCTGCATTGAGGCTTGCCAAGTTCAATCTTGACGAGCGTCAGGCTATGGGCTTCATAGGACTGCCCACTCCTGCCAACGCCCTGTTTTGGGGAGCGTTGCTCGTTGGTGCTGGCGACATCATCGAGAACACCACGTGGATGGTTCCCGTTGTCATCGTCATGATATTGCTCAGCTGCTGGCTGCTTGTTTCTGAGATACCTATGTTTGCCCTGAAATTCAAGCATTGGGGATGGAAAGGCAATGAGGTGAAATATCTGTTTCTGATTACCTGCGTGCCTTTGCTAATCGTATTTGGTGTGACGGCATTTGCAATCATCATTGCATGGTATGTCCTTCTCTCTGCGTTGGTGAACATACGTAACAGAAAACAGCCATGCTGAAATTATTCCTCTCTTTGATTTTAGCCTTGATTGTTGCGGGTCTTTTGGCTGTAGGCATATTGGTGTTTGTCATTTACCGTAAGGTAAGGGGCTTTGCAAGTTCCATCAAGGGCGATGCAGCAAAAAACACTAATAGCAGTCAGCGGAAAGCAGGGTATCATGGTTACAGAAACGCAACACCAGATGGAACCATTATTGATACCCGTGACCCGGGAACAGCAAGCCGCAAGATTATTCCATCCGACGAGGGGGAATATGTAGACTATACAGAATAACAAAACAGCGGAAACATATGGCACAGCACAACGATGTCGGCAAATGGGGAGAACGCTATGCTCTTGATATTTTGGACAGGGAGGGTTATATCCTCATAGAGACAGATTGGAGGCCTCCACGCGGACATCGTGACTTGGACATCATAGCCTACACGCCCGACCGCAGGGTGATAGTCTTCATCGAAGTCAAGACGCGCTCCCGGAGACAGGCCATGCTGCCGGAGGATGCTGTTGACAGGAAGAAGATACTCAATCTTCAACACGCAGCCAACCAGTATATCAAGATGTTCAATGTTGTAGAGGAAGTGCGTTTCGACATCATCTCCATCATTGGAGAAGATAACAACGTTGAGAGCTATGAGCATATAGTCGATGCTTTTAATCCAAATTTGCTTTAATGAAAAAATGAATATCCGTACCATAAACCTTCAGTCTACTGACAGCACTAACAACTTCCTGCGTGGTTATGTAATGGATGACAATGATGACATAGTGGTTGTCAAAGCCGACTATCAGACTGCAGGACGTGGACAAGGTGTCAACAAGTGGGAGAGCGAGGATGGCAAGAATCTGCTGTTCTCGCTATTGGTACGACCTCATACCGTACCTGTTACCAGCCAGTTCATACTCTCCATGACCATGGCGGTGGCCTTGAAGGAAACTCTTGATAGCTATGCAGAGGGCTTTGAGCTGAAATGGCCAAACGACATATATTGGCACGATAGCAAGATTAGTGGAACGCTTATAGAGACCACGGTGTCGGGCAAGGGACTCGGACGATGCATCTTTGGAGTAGGAATTAATGTCAATCAGCAGACTTTTACCAGCGACGCTCCCAATCCTGTGTCGTTGTCTGCCATCACGGGACAGGAAGAAGACATAACTGAACTGCTCAACAAGGTTGTTGAGGCGTTCTGTAAATACTATAAAATGCTTGCCGCCGGGCGGTATGCGGAAATATCAGACCTTTACCATGCAGCCCTATACCGTAGGCGCGGCTTTCATGCCTATCGCGATGCCGACGGTACGTTCGATGCCTCCATTGTCGAAATTGAGGACGACGGACATCTTGTGCTGCGCGACAGAGATTGCCGCCTCAGACGCTATGCGTTCAAGGAGGTGGAGTTCCTGATATAGACATTGGGCATAAGGACTAAGAATTAATATACACCTATTAAATATATATATAATATGGCACGATTTAAAAGAATACTGTTGAAGCTCAGCGGCGAGAGCCTGATGGGCAAGCAAGGGTACGGCATAGACCCAGAGCGTCTCGAAGACTATGCACGGCAGATAAAGGAAATAGCAGAGATGGGCGTACAGATAAGCATCGTCATTGGCGGTGGAAACATCTTCCGCGGTCTTAGTGGCTCGCAGAAAGGCTTCGACCGTGTGAAGGGCGACCAGATGGGCATGTGCGCAACAGTCATCAATTCTCTGGCGCTAAGTTCTGCACTTGGTGCCTTTGGCGTGAAGAACAAGGTGCTTACGGCAATACGCATGGAGCCAATTGGCGAGTTCTACAGCAAATGGAAGGCTATTGAGGCCATGGAAGCTGGATATGTGTGCATATTCTCTGCCGGAACAGGAAGCCCATATTTCACCACTGATACAGGCTCGTCCCTGCGTGGTATTGAGATTGAGGCAGACGTGATGCTCAAGGGCACACGCGTAGACGGCATCTATACTGCTGACCCGGAGAAAGACCCTACGGCAACAAAGTTCTCGGACATCACATACTCCGAGGTGTTGGAGCGTGGACTTAAAGTCATGGACCTTACCGCCATCTGCATGTGCCGTGAGAACAATCTTCCCATCTATGTGTTCAATATGGACATCGTTGGCAACCTAAAGAAGGTTATGGATGGTGAGGACATAGGAACACTTGTGCACAACTGATGATACAAGACGAGCAGACAAGAGCTGATGAGGCTTTCATGCGCATGGCTCTCAAGGAGGCTGAAAAGGCTGGCACCAATGGCGAGATACCCATTGGTGCAGTCATTGTATGTGGCGGTCGCATCATTAGCCGTGCACACAACCTCACGGAGACTCTGCATGATGTCACGGCTCATGCCGAGATGCAGGCCATTACGGCAGCCGCCAACATGCTGGGAGGAAAATATCTTAAGGGCTGCACGCTGTACGTGACCGTGGAGCCGTGTGTGATGTGTGCGGGAGCATTGGGATGGAGCCAGATAGAGAGGGTTGTCTATGGAGCTGCAGATGACAAGCGTGGCTTCAGGCGTTTCGCCCCCGATGCTCTTCATCCTAAAACACTGGTAACAGAAGGTGTTCTTGAGGCAGAGTGCAGGACGCTAATGCAGCAGTTCTTCAAGTCCCGCCGATGATTTTCATGCATCTGCCCCTCCGTTCCCAACGCTGGGCACTGTTGCATTGTTGTCGGTAACATGATATGCAAAAAACATAAAAAATGCCTCAGCGATTTTGTCATATCATCTGCTTGCACTAACTTTGCAGCTATTATGATAGAATATTTCACAGGGGAGACACACCGCCCCGGAAGAATAGAAGTTGTGTGCGGGTCTATGTTTTCTGGCAAGACGGAGGAGCTGATACGCCGTATGCGGCGCGCCAAGTTTGCCAAACAGCGGGTTGAGATATTCAAGCCCGCCATAGATGTGCGTTACAGTGATGACGATGTGGTGAGCCACGACCATAATGTGATACCCAGCACTCCTGTTGACACCTCTGCATCTATACTCCTTATGTCGTCTGAAACCGATGTCGTAGGCATTGACGAGGCTCAGTTCTTCGACGATGGCCTTGTTGCTGTATGTAACGAGCTCGCCAACAGGGGTGTGAGAGTCATTGTGGCAGGCCTGGACATGGACTATAAGGGTCAGCCGTTTGGTCCGATGCCTGCTTTGTGCGCCATAGCTGACGAGGTGACCAAGGTGCATGCCATCTGCGTGCGTTGCGGCTCGCTCGCATATGTCAGCCACAGACTTGTGGCAAACGACAAGAGGGTGATGCTTGGCGAACAGGCCGAATACGAACCTCTGTGCAGAGAGTGTTACCGTAGGGAGACAGAGATTAAACAATAGTGGAAACAGGAGAGGGTCCTTTCTTGGCTGGTTCTGCAAATCCACTTTGGTAGCCCATAGTTATTAACCCCTTTGATGGTGATTGTTTATAGAAACCATCTTTAGTTTGTGAACATGCAAGACAAGATAACATTCGACAAGTTCATACGAAAGGCAGGTTTGCTGCTTCTGGTCGTATTTGTGTTGCTCACGATGAATTATCTGAGCGGAGTGCTGTTGCCATTCTTCATCGCATGGCTTTTTGCATACCTTCTTTATCCTATAGTAAGGTTCGTGCAGGACAAGATGAGAGTTAGGGTAAGGGCGCTGGCCATCATTGTCACACTTGTCTTTGTCATTGGAGTGATTGGTGGAATTGTGTGGCTCATCATCCCACCGATGATAGAGCAGTTCCAGAAACTCGGAGACGTCCTCACGAAGTATTTGCAGCAGACTACCCATACCGGCAGCTTCACAGCTCTGGTGAAGGATTGGCTTCATGACCATAGGCTGGAGATAGAACGCTTCTTCAAGAGCGAGGACTTCACTGATGCCTTGAAGACCTCCATGCCAAAGCTGTTCTCATTTGTAGGGCAGACAGCCAACGTCATCATCAGTATAGTGGCCTCAATGATTACCCTCCTCTACATGTTCTTCATACTTCTTGACTACGAGCTCCTTACTACCAACTGGATAAGGATATTCCCGGAAAAGAACCGCCCGTTCTGGCGTGAGCTGATGAAAGACGTAGAGCGTGAGCTCAACAATTATATTCGTGGCCAGGGCCTTGTGGCATTATGCATGGGCATAATGTTCTGCATAGGCTTCACCATCATGGACTTCCCGATGGCCATAGGCTTGGGTATACTTATTGGCATACTCGACCTTGTGCCCTATCTCCACACCTTCGCCATAATACCCACAGCATTCCTTGCCATGCTAAAGGCCGCTGATACTGGTCAGAACTTCTGGTGGATATTCGGACTTGCCGTGGGGCTGTTCTGTCTTGTTCAGATTATTACCGACATGGTGGTGACACCTAAGATAATGGGTAAGGCTATGGGGCTGAACCCAGCCATTCTGCTGTTGTCGCTATCGGTGTGGGGTGCCCTCCTTGGCTTTTTGGGACTTATCGTAGCCCTCCCGTTGACGACATTGCTCATTGCCTATTGGCAGAGGTATGTGACAAAAGAACATCATCCTTGACCCATTCGGTCAAGTTAGGCGGTAGGTAACAGGCATGCAGAGAAGAAAAAGTGCAAAAAAACACCTTTTTATTTGTTCATGTCGAAAGATTGTTGTAACTTTGCACCGCTTTTTGTAAGAGATGGTACAAAGACTCGCTAGCTCAGCTGGTAGAGCACAACACTTTTAATGTTGGGGTCATGGGTTCGAGCCCCATGCGAGTCACAGAAATGGTTTAAATATACAAAAATGGGACTATGTATTTAGCCCCATTTTCTTTTTTGTCTCTCGTTGAACAAATAGGTAGGGTGTCCAGTTTGATGTAGCCAAAATGGAACTGTTCCTGATTTACTCTGACTACTTGCTCGCAGATAATACTGTGTCCAGCACGCGCTTACAGCGCGACAATTACCGACATGAGCTTCAGAATTAGACTATCCAATTATTGCACATCAAACTGTACACTCTAATTTGTTGAATAGTTACAAATATATGAAGAAGGTAATGAGGGTATGACTTTACTTCACGGCCTCTACGGTGTAGCCAGCCTCGCGCAGCAGTTTCAGCAATCCCTTGTCGCCTGGCAGATGGCCGGCACCTACGGCAAAGAATGTGGGGTGTGCCTTCATGATGTCAGGCATCTTGGTTGCCCAATCGGTATTTCTGTTGTCTATTAGCCTTGCTTTCTCCTCAGGCGTGGCGTCGCATTTGTCGCTTATCTTGGTGTCCATGACTTTTTTCAGGACGTCAAGGTCTTGTGCATAGAAAGCCTCTGTCATCTCGTCCATTAAGTCTGCGTTCTGCTCCTCGTGGTCAATGAGGCATATCAGTTCCTCGGCCTGCCGGGTGATAGACTTCGATTTGAATAGTATGTCCGTCTGGAAGCCAATGGTCTCCAATCCTCCCACTGGTTCGTTGTTTTTCTGTGCTTGTGCCTGGAAATACTGGTCAAAGGTGCTTGATGGGTCAAATTCTCCCATGTGCCTCTGCATGTACATCAGAACCGTGAGCTGGTTGGTGAGGGCTGCCGGTTTCAGCTTGCCCATCTGTGCAGCCACCTGCGGATGGCTTAGTCCTACGCCCATGGTCTTCTTTAGGTAGTTGTCCAGTTTCTTGTATGCCTCAGCAGACAGAACATCCTTCAGGGTCTTGCCATCATCCAACATCATGCTTTCTTTCATTACCTTCATTGAGTCTGGGCGCATGAGGTCGTCCCATTTCAGTTCGCCATATACCTGTTCTGTTTCAGTCAGGGCTTCTTTAAGGCCAGGAACTTTCTCTACAAATCCAACGTTTGCGAGATGGTGGGTGCCAATAATGTACGAGGGTTTGGTGAGGTCTTTGCCTGAAATCCTGTAAAGGAGCTGGGCGCTTGCCCCTGTGATGGCCATGACGGCTGTCATGGCAGTGATGATGATTCTTCTCATTTCCTGTTATTTGTGGTTGGTATTTTAGTTGAATGTGTATTGGGGCTCGAATTTTCGTGTGGTCGAGTTGCAGAGCTGTCGGGAATGTTGTTTTTTAGTCTTTCAGCGAGTAGGTTATGGTTGTCACCACCCTTACCTTTTTAATATATGGTGTGTTGGGGTCGCGGTCGTCGATGGAGAACTGTCCCTGATCGGCCTTTACGATCTTGTTGATGTTGCTATTGCTGTTTTTGGCAAACTGAGTTGCTGTGGTCTCAGCGTTCTTTATAGCTTCCTCCATCATCTGTTGTTTCATCTTCTGGAAAGCCACATACTCGTAAGTCGTTCTGTTGTCGTAACCTCCGTCGACAACAGCAACACCCTGCTTGAGCAGCTCTCCTTGTCTCGCCATGATGCTTCTTACCAGCTTGACGTTGGTGGATGTCACAGTGACGGTTGAGGTGATGTTGTATCGGTAGCCTTTGGTATTGTTGCTGTACTGGTCGGCATTGAGGTCGATGACCGATGGTGCGCCAGTGCTTATCTCGCTGTCCTTGATGCCGTTTTGCTTTAGAAAAGCCTTTACCTTTGCTGTTGTGGCGTTGATGCGTGAATACAGCTCGGGCAGGTCGTTGCCGAGTTCCTTTGTCGGTATTGGCCATGTCACCTTGTCTGCCTCCACCTCCTTTTCTGAAAGTCCTTTTACTGTGACTATGCGGTCTTTGTTGACAAAGTCATCGATGCCCCACCTGATGCACAGGCCGAGGAAGGCGATGCTGGCTGCTATGAGCAGGGCCGATAGGGTCTTTGAATTGAATTCCATAGACAATACTGTTTTTGCTGATTAGTTTTGCAAAGATAGCGATTATGCGGCAAGAAAGTCAACTATCAGTGTTAAAAAGTTATAAGGTGGGTTCTGTCAATTATTCACACATTGTTTAGAATTGTTTATAAAGAGGCTCTGAAATATTTGCCATAGTCTACGAATATGATTGCACCACTGATAAGGTTATTAACCTTACGCCTGCAAGGTTAATAACCTTAAGGCCGTAAGGTTAATAACCTTATTGGCAATGCAAGCAATATACATGGACTGCGCATCTGTAAGTGTTAGTCACTCTAAATGTCTGAAGAGTCAACTGCTAAGTTATGGGGTATACTTTTGCAAGCCATGTGGAAAACAGAAAAAATTGGCTATGGAATAGCTGCTATTAGCATAATATGTTGTAACTTTGCACCATCTAAAACACAGAACGATATGTTAGACAAGAATACCAAGATTTATGTAGCCGGCCATCGTGGTCTTGTGGGCTCGGCAATATGGAATAATCTCAAGGCTCGTGGTTACAACAATCTTATTGGGCGCACGCATCGCGAGCTTGACCTGACCGACGAGGTGGCAGTGAGAACCTTCTTCGACGAGGAACAGCCCGAGGCGGTGGTACTGGCAGCAGCCTTTGTTGGTGGCATCATGGCGAACTCACTTTACAGGGCTGACTTCCTGATGCAGAATATGAAGATGCAGTGCAACGTCATATCAAATGCCTATTCGCATGGAGTGAAGAAGTTGCTGTTTCTTGGTTCCACATGCATATATCCGAAGAATGCCCCTCAGCCAATGAGAGAAGATGCATTGCTGACATCCGAGCTCGAGTATACCAACGAGGAGTATGCCATAGCAAAGATTGCCGGACTGAAGATGTGCGAGTCGTACAACTTGCAGTATGGTACCAACTATATTGCCGTGATGCCTACAAACCTGTATGGTCCCAACGACAATTTCCATTTAGAGAACTCGCACGTGATGCCTGCCATGATGCGCAAGGTCTACCTGGCCAAGCTGCTGCATGACAACAACTGGCAGGCCATACGCAACGACATGGACAAGCGCCCGATAAATCCTACGGACAAGCTGCGTGCCATCATCGGTGACGGTAATGTGGACGGCAAGAATCCGGAGGAGAGGATTGTCAAGGCCCTGGCCTACTATGGCATAGAGGACAATAAGGTTACACTATGGGGTACGGGCTCTCCGCTTCGCGAGTTCCTGTGGAGCGAGGATATGGCTGATGCCAGTGTGTACCTGCTGCTGAACGTCGACTTCAAGGACGTGATAGGCATAGAGAAATACTCGTCGGTGTTCTATGGTGCCAAGACCGACGGCAGCGTAGACCGCAACAACTCTGAGGGTAGGGGAGGAGCCATCCCGTCGTTGGGTGAAATCAGAAATTGCCACATCAATGTCGGTACTGGCAAGGAGCTTACCATAAAGGCACTTTCAGAGCTCGTCGTCAAGGCCGTGGGCTTCGAGGGTGAGGTCGTTTGGGACAGCACAAAACCCGACGGTACCCCACGCAAGCTTATTGACGTGTCGAAGCTCCACTCCCTTGGCTGGACGCACAAGGTCGAGATAGAGGATGGCGTAAGGATGCTCTTCGACTGGTATCAGGACAGCTTGAAATAAACGCTTGTGGCATCCGTTGGATTGATATGGAACAATTTAACGTTTGACAAGAGAGTTTTTCCGTCAATAGAAACATATTATTATTCAGAAATTTTGTATCTTTGCACACTCTAACAAATATATTGTATACAATTTATGGCTGAAACAAAGAAAATCAAGACTGCGCTTGTGTCGGTCTTCCACAAGGACGGGCTCGATGAGCTCCTTGCAAAACTCAATCAGGAGGGCGTAAAGTTCCTCTCTACAGGCGGTACCCAGAAGTTTATCGAGTCGTTGGGCTACGAGTGCCAGACTGTTGAGAGCGTAACGTCATATCCCTCGATACTTGGCGGTCGTGTGAAGACCCTTCATCCTAAGGTGTTTGGAGGTATACTTGCCCGCCGCGACAATGAGGGCGACATCGATCAGATGGCTCAGTATGAGATACCTGCCATCGACCTCGTGATTGTCGACCTTTATCCATTCGAGCAGACCGTAGCCAGTGGCGCCAGCGATGCGGATATCATCGAGAAGATTGACATAGGCGGCATATCGCTCATCCGTGCCGGAGCAAAGAACTTCAAGGACGTTGTCATCGTACCGAGCAAGGCCGAGTATGGTGTGTTGCTCGACATACTTAACAGCAAGGGTGCCCAGACCGACATCGAGGACCGCAAGATGTTCGCAGAGAGGGCTTTCGGCGTCAGCAGCCATTACGATACTGCTATTCATGAGTGGTTTGCGAAATAAGAAAGGCTGAGGAGATGAAATTATATAGGTGGGTTCTGTTAATCCCCACCTATACCAAATAATTTAAACGTGGGTTACGTTTTAAGATAATTAATAGAATCCATCAATAACAATAAAGACACATTCATGGGATTTTTCTCTTTTATCCAGGAAATTGCGATGGACTTGGGAACGGCCAACACCATCATCATCAGCGACGACAAAATAGTTGTTGATGAGCCATCGGTCGTTGCCCTTGACCGCCGCACAGACAAGATGATTGCTGTTGGCCAGCAGGCCAAGATGATGTATGAGAAGACGCACGACAACATACGCACCATCCGTCCGTTGCGTGACGGTGTGATAGCCGACTTTACAGCCTGCGAGCAGATGATGCGCGGACTTATCAAGATGGTACATACGGGCAGCCGCCTCTTCTCGCCATCCCTTAGGATGGTTATCGGCGTGCCGTCTGGCAGCACCGAGGTTGAGCTGAGGGCTGTCCGCGACTCTGCCGAGCATGCTGACGGTAGGGACGTATACCTGATATTCGAGCCGATGGCTGCCGCCATCGGTATAGGCATTGACGTAGAGGCTCCCGAGGGCAACATGATTGTTGACATAGGTGGTGGCTCTACCGAGATTGCCGTAATATCGCTTGGTGGCATTGTGAGCAACAACTCCATCCGTATTGCCGGTGACGACCTCACCGCTGACATCCAGGAGTACATGAGCCGTCAGCACAACGTGAAGGTCAGCGAGCGTATGGCCGAGCGTATCAAGATACATGTAGGCTCGGCACTTACCGACCTTGGCGACGAGGCTCCTGAGGACTATGTTGTTCATGGTCCTAACCGTATTACGGCTCTGCCTATGGAGGTTCCAGTATGCTATCAGGAGATTGCACACTGTCTCGACAAGACCGTTGCCAAGATAGAGAATGCCGTCCTCTCGGCATTGGAGCATACCCCGCCAGAGCTTTATGCCGACATCGTGAAGAACGGTATCTACCTCAGTGGTGGCGGTGCTCTGCTTCGTGGTCTTGACAAACGTCTGCAGGACAAGATAAACATTCCGTTCCATATTGCCGAAGACCCATTGCACAGCGTTGCCAAGGGTGCGGGCATTGCTCTTAAGAACGTAGACAGATTCTCTTTCCTGATGCGTTGATATGAGAAACCTCACGGAGTTTCTTGCAAGATATCATCACTGGTTCCTGTTCCTGCTGCTTGAGGTGGCAGGACTGGTATTGTTGTTCAAGTACAACAGCTATCAGGGCAGTGCATGGTTCTCAACCGCCAATGCTGTCATGGGCAAGGTCTACGAGTGGGACTCTGAGGTTCAGACCTACTTCTCGCTCGTAGAGGTGAACCGTGAGCTTACGCAGCGCAACATCTATTTGGAGAAACAGGTGGAGACACTTGGCAACCAGCTCACCACGGCTACCCGCGACAGCAACTGGGTGAGGCGGGGACAGCTGGCACTGCTCGACAGCTACAAGCTCATTCCTGCCAAGGTGGTGAGCAATACGGTTGACAAGCACGACAACTTCCTTACCATAGACAAGGGGCGTGCCGACGGAGTAAAGGACGGCATGGGTGTTGTCTCGGGTACAGGTGTTGTCGGCATAGTCTATCTTGTCTCTGAGCATTATGCCGTGGTGATACCGGTTCTAAGCTCTAAGTCGAGTATCAGCTGCTCCCTGCAGGGGCGTGGCTATTTCGGCTACCTGCACTGGACAGGCGGTGACACCAGAAAGGCATGGCTCGATGACGTTCCCCGTCATGCGGCGTTCAGGCTCTACGACAAGGTGGTCACCAACGGCTATTCATCGGTGTTCCCTGCCGGCATCCTCGTTGGCAAGGTTCTTCACGTATACAATTCGCCTGACGGCATAGCCTACCGCATACAGGTAGAGCTGTCCACAGATTTTGCCAAGCTCCGCGACGTTTGCGTTATAGATAATCAGATGCTTGAGGAGCGTCTCCAGATAATGAGGGCTGCCAAGGATTCGTTAAAAGCTAAATAGTAAAGGGCAGAGAGTTATGAACATGTATTTACTTTCGCAGTTTCTGTGGTTTGTGGTGATGCTTGTTGTTCAGGCCTTGTTGCTCAACAACATCCATCTCTTCGGCTGTTCTACGCCTTTGCTTTACGTATATGTCATACTTATGGCACGCCGCGATTTTCCCCGTTGGGGACTTCTGCTATTTGGCTTCTTGTTGGGGCTCGGCGTAGACATGTTCTCCAACACCCCTGGCGTCGGCGCCTGCTCGATGACTCTGCTTGCCTTTGTGCAGCCTATGCTCATGAAGCTCTTCCTGCCCCGCGATAGTGCCGACGATTTCCAGCCTGGCATACCGTCTCTGGGTCTGATGAAGTTTGTGTATTTCAGCTTTATCTCGATATTTCTCTACAGCCTCGTGTTCTTCACTTTGGAGATGTTCAACTTCTTCAACTGGACGCTGTGGGCGTTGAGTGTGGGAGGAAGTACGCTGCTCACGCTGCTACTGGTCATTGTGATAGACAATTTTAGGAACAAGTAGGCGTGTGACGGTGCTGCTGGTGCTGCGAAAGTCATTATATTATTATAGAACGCGCGTACATATATTATATATATCCCGTATTTCCAATAAGACAAATTGAAGGACTATAATCTCGAAAAAAGGAGTTATGTGATAGGCGGTATGGCAATCGCCATTGTGATTGTCTACATCATCCGCCTGTTCACGTTGCAGCTGATGAGCGACGACTACAAGAAGAACGCCGACTCAAACGCCTTCCTCAAGAAGGTGGACTATCCGTCGCGTGGCGTCATCAAGGACCGCAACGGCAAGCTTCTTGTGTATAACCAGCCGTCGTACGACATCATGGTTGTCACCAACGAGGCAAAGGGAAAGATAGACACCCTGGAGTTCTGTGATGCCCTGGGCATAACAAGGGAGTATTTCGACAAGCGCATGGCCGACATCAAGGACTACGGAAAGAATCCCGGCTACTCACGCTTCACGCAACAGCTCTTCATGACTCAGCTCTCTGACAAGGACTTCAGTGTCTTCCAGGAGAAGATATTCCGCTTCCCCGGCTTTTATGTGCAGAAGCGCAGTATCAGACAGTATGAATACCCCTATGCCGCACACGTGCTGGGCGACGTGGCCGAGGTGTCGCAGGCAAATATCGAGGAGGACGACTACTATCAGGCTGGCGACTACATAGGCAAGTCGGGAGTGGAGAAATCGTACGAGAAAGAACTTCGGGGCGAGAAGGGAGTACAGATATTGCTGCGCGACGCACGTGGACGTATACAGGGAAGCTACCATAACGGAGTACTCGACCGCCGGCCAGTGGCAGGCAAGGACCTCATACTGAGCCTCGACATCAAGCTACAGGCTCTTGGCGAGAGACTTATGGAGGGCAAGAAGGGAGCCATAGTGGCACTGGAGCCTTCTACGGGACAGGTGCTTGCCATGGTGTCGGCACCTACCTACGACCCTCGAATACTCATCGGACGCGACCGTGGCAAGAACCACCGCATGCTCGCACAGGACGCATGGACACCGCTGCTCAACCGTGCCATCATGGGACAATATCCTCCTGGCTCCACATTCAAGACGTCACAAGGACTGACATTCCTCACCGAGGGCATCATTACCCCTGGTACCACCTTCCCATGCCATCACGGCTTCTCCTACAGGGGACTCCACGTAGGCTGTCATGGACATGCCTCGCCACTTAACCTCGTGCCGGCAGTGAGCACGTCATGCAACGGTTTCTTCTGTTGGGGACTCTATTACATGATTGGCAACCGCCGCAAGTACAAGACTGTGCAGGAGGCTATGGACACATGGCGCGACTACATGGTGAGCATGGGCTTCGGATATAAGCTGGGCATCGACCTCCCAGGCGAGAAGCGGGGACTCATACCTAACTCCCACTTCTACGACAAGGCATACAAAGGCTCGTGGAACGGACTAACCATCATCAGTATCTCCATCGGACAGGGAGAGGTGAACCTCACGCCGTTGCAGATTGCCAACCTTGGTGCCACCATCGCCAACAGGGGATATTATTATATTCCGCATGTCGTGAAGGAGGTGAAAGGAGCGTCCATCGACACCATGTACACCAGGAGACACTATACCAAGGCAAGCCACAAGGCATACGAGTATATAGTCAGTGGTATGCGCTCGGCGGTGCTCGGCGGTACGTGCCGGGCATTGGCATCGAGCGACATTGCCATCTGCGGCAAGACGGGAACGGCGCAGAACCGTGGACATGACCACTCGGTATTCATGGGCTTCGCGCCTATGGACGACCCGAAGATTGCCATAGCCATCTATGTAGAGAATGGTGGCTTCGGCGCAGACTTTGCCGTGCCTATTGGCGGGCTGATGATAGAACAGTACATACACGGCAAGCTCTCGGAGGCCTCGGAGCGGCGTGCAGAGGAACTACAAAAACGGAGAATTGCTTATGGCGCAAGGAACAGGTAAGGCACCAGGCGTGCTGGCCAGTCTCGACTGGTGGACAATTGTTATATACGTATCTTTGCTTGCATTCGGATGGCTGAGCGTTTGCGGAGCAAGCTTCACATATGGCGATACTGACATTTTCAGTCTGAGTACCCGCTCGGGTATGCAGATTGTGTGGATATGCACGTCAATAGTGCTGGGCTTTGTGCTGCTGTTGCTCGACGACCGCTTCTACGACACCTTCGCCTATGGGGTCTACGCGCTGCTGCTCCTCCTGCTGTTCGCGACAATATTCAACCCCCACGAGATAAAAGGCTCGCGCTCATGGCTTGTCCTGGGACCTATACACATACAGCCGGCAGAGTTTGCAAAGTTTGCTACAGCCCTTGCCGTGGCAAAGTTTATGAGCACGTACGGTTTTGACATAGGCAAGTGGAAGCATTTCGCCTCGGCAATGGCTATCGTCGTCATTCCCATGCTCTTTATCGTAGCACAGAAGGAGACTGGCTCCGCACTCGTCTACCTGTCGTTCTTCCTCATGTTCTACCGCGAGGGAATGCCGGGAAGCATCCTTTTCACGGGTGTCGCCATGATAGTGTATTTTGTTGTCGGTATCAAGTACGAGCAGACGATGCTCTGGGACACCCCCACGTCTCTTGGCAAGTTTGCCGTCCTGCTCTTGGTGCAGATGTTCACAGCAGGGATGGTTGCCGAGTACTGCCATGACAAGGCAAAGGCCTTGCGGATAGGAGGCCTGTCGATAGGCCTGACGTTGCTCTTCCTGCTGTTCTCGGAGTATGTGATACCCTTCGACATCGTATGGGTGCAGCTTGCCCTGTCGGCATTGCTGGTTGGTTACCTGCTCTACAATGGCCTGTATACCCGCTTACCGGGCTATTTCTATATTCTTGCCTTCACCGTAGGCTCCATAGTGTTCTTCTATTCTGCCGACCATGTGCTGAACAATGTCATGGAACCCCACCAGCGCACCCGTATCAATGTGTTGCTCGGTCTTGACGAGGACCTGGCAGGAGCAGGCTATAACGTTCATCAGAGCGAGATAGCCATTGGCTCGGGCGGACTTCGTGGAAAGGGTTTCCTTAATGGCACACAGACCAAGCTGAAGTTTGTGCCCGAGCAGGACACAGACTTCATATTCTGTACTGTGGGAGAGGAAGAGGGATTTGTCGGAGCGGCAGGAGTGCTGCTGCTGTTCCTTGCGCTGATATTGCGCCTTATAAAACTTGCCGAGCGCCAGCCCTACCGTTTTGGGCGCGTCTACGGCTATTGTGTGATGAGCGTATTCCTGTTCCATGTCTTCATCAATGTCGGCATGGTGCTTGGTCTTACGCCTGTGATAGGTATTCCGTTGCCGTTCTTCAGCTATGGAGGCAGTTCGCTGTGGGGTTTCACCCTGCTGCTGTTCATATTCCTGCGTATAGACGCAAGCCGCAACATGGTGCGCTCGTAGCTTGCAGGCACTAATAAGCCCGCAACGATATACCTACGTCTGTAATACCCGGTAAGATCTCGCGTTTCATGTCGTGGCGCACGCTGATGTGCAGGCTGTCGCCTTTATGGTAGTGCCTGTCGCTGACATGAAACACGTATTGGTAATTGCTTATTCCGTTGCCCTTCACCTTTCCTTTGTCGTCAGTCAGCTCGCAAGTCACCGTGTCGCACCGGGTGACGTTGCCGGGCATCACTTTCTGCTCGACAATCATGGTAACTCTTCTGAAGGGATAGCCTGCCGAGGTGCGCAGGCCAAGGTCGAGAGCATAGGTGCCGCTCTCTTTAAGCGGCCGGATGCTGAACGGGAGCGTATCGTTACGCTCCCATCCTGCCAGGGCTGTATGCTCGTAGTTGCTGTATACAACCCCGTCACTGCATGCCGTCATTGCCATGAGCATGGCCAGCAGCCATGCCATCCTTTTGGCTGTCTTAACCACCATATTATTATATATTGCCATAAGGACCGCCATGTTGTCTATCCCTGTGGTTTAGCCTTTGGCTGTTTGCCGAAGGGCTGCCTTGTTCTGCCCTCAGGCCTTTTGTCCCTCTTAGGCTCGTTGCCTTCTGGCTTTGCAGTCTGTTGTGGACCCTTGTTGCCGTTAGCGTCGGTATTGGCCGCCTGCTTCTGGTCTTTAGGCTGCTTAGGCTTGTTCTTCTGTCCCTTCTTTTTCTTCTTGCCAGTCTTGTCGAACCTGCTGACATCGGCATCGGCCAGCAGGTCAATAGGCTTCTTCTCCGTAGCCTTGCCGTCCTCGTCGAGTCTCTCAGGCTTCTCGCCCCGCTTGTTCATCTCTATAATCTGCTTCGCCCTCTGCGCGCTTATGGTCTCAAGGTTGGCTGCGATGTTCTTGTCCGTAGAGTAGGTACACAAGCCTGCCAGGATGTCGGTCTTGAAGAGGAAATAGTCGCTGTCGAGTGTTTGCAGCACCACCTCCCTGCTTGGCATTTGCCTTCCAGCCTCCACATAGTCGTCAACCTCGTAGTTGAGGCAGCATTTCAGCTTGGCACACATTCCCGCAAGCTTCTGCGGGTTGAGGGAAATATCCTGGAAGCGTGCGGCGTTGGTGCTCACGCTGACGAAGTTCTTCATCCATGTGGCGCAGCACAGCTCGCGTCCGCACGGGCCAGTTCCGCCTATGCGGCCAGCCTCCTGCCTTGCGCCAATCTGCTTCATCTCTATTCTCACATGGAAGGTCTCGGCCAGCACCTTTATGAGCTGCCTGAAGTCTACCCTCTCGTCGGCAATGTAGTAGAAGATGGCCTTGTTGCCATCGCCCTGATACTCCACGTCGCCAATCTTCATCTGCAGTCCCAGGTCCTTTGCTATCTGCCTGCTCTGTATCATGGTGTCGTGCTCGCGGCTCTTGGCCTCGGCATACTTGTCCATGTCCACCTGCTTGGCAAGCCTGTACACCCTCTTGATGTCGTCGGCCGACTTTATGTTTGCCTTCTTTATTTGCAGCTTCACCAGGCGGCCTGTCAGCGTAACCACGCCGATGTCGTGTCCCGGGTTTGCCTCCACGGCAACAATGTCACCTTTCTTCAGGTCGATGTTGTTGACGTTGTGGTAATATCCCTTCCGGGTGTTCTTGAACTGCACCTCGACAAGGTCTGTCGACTCGGCATTGCCGGGCACGTCAGCGAGCCAGTCGTAGGTGTTCAGCTGCTTGTTCTGCCTGCCTACGGCACATCTGCAGAGTCCTCTGTCTGCTCCGCAGCATATACGGTAATTCTTATTGTCGTTCGTTGTGTCCATTCTTTATTGTTATGTATAATCTGATATGTCTCTGTGTGTATTGAGGCCAGCCGTCACTTGGGCTGTCCTGCCCTGAGCATAATGGTGAGCTGCAGTGCAAGGTCGAAGAACACCATCTTGGCATTGGCGTTCTGTCCGATATCGCGCCTGGCCTTCTGCATGGCGTCGGCAATGTCTATCACGTTGGCCTCGTTGATGAAGCGGGCGAAGTTTCGCGAGAAAGCCTCCTCCTGCTGTGACATGTATGTTATCTGCGGCAGTCCGAAGTTGTAGGCGAAGTTCTCCCTCACCATTCTCTGGAAATAGTCTATCATTGCGAGTTGCCTCTCACGTCCCATTGCCGCCACAGCCTCTGTCCAGGCCTTCATGCCCTTTACGTTGCGCTGGTATGTGAGTCTCATAATCTGTATGAACAGCTCCAGCCTCTCGTTGTCTGCGTTGTCTGCCTGCAGCAGCTCCAGTGCCTTTAGCCAGCTGCCGCTTGCCCTGTGTGCTATGCGGTGTGCCATATCCTGCTCCAGCCCTCTTCGCTCAACGAGCGCCCTTTCCACCTCGCTGTCATCAATACGTTTAAGGTCTATGCGCTGCACCCTGCTCCTTATGGTGTCAAGGAGCTTCTCCGGTTGCTCGCTCACCATGATGAACGCCGTCATCTGCGGTGGCTCCTCCAGTATTTTCAGTATCTTGTTGGCGCAGGCAGCGTTCATTCTCTCCGGGAGCCATATCAGGCACACCTTCCATCCGCCCTGGCTTGACTTGAGGCTGAGCTTATGAGTGATGGCGTCACTCTCTGCCTCAAAGATGATGGCCTGTTGGTTCTGGGCGTCCATACGTTGCAGCCATTGCTCCATGGAGAAGTAAGGCCCTTCCTCGAGCATTGCTGTCCACTGCCTGATGAAGTCCGCGCTCACCATCTTGTGCTCCGAGGAGGTGCCTGTCGGACGTATTACGGGGAAGGAGAAGTGAAGGTCGGGATGCGCCCATTTTCGCAGCATCGCCTCGCATGCGGCAGTGTTGGTAGAGCCGCTCTTGAGCAGGGCGGATGCGAAGGCGAGCGCTACGGCCATCTTGCCGCAGCCAGTAGGCCCGCACAGCATTATGGCGTGTGGTACCTTCTGCCCGTCCATCATCTGCAAGAGTCTCCTTTGGGCTTCTTCCTGTCCTATTACTTCCTTGAAATCCATTATTTCAGCAGTTCCCCTTCTGTTTTTTATGTATGTTGTTACAGTATTGCCTTATGTCATGCCGGCGACACCGTTTTTACTTGTCTTGTCAGACTATTCTCCTGACGATCTCTGCCACGGAGTCTACGGCCGATACGGTATAGAAGTGTATGTCCTTGACACCTGCCTCGTAGAGCTCCTTGCATTGGTTGGCTGTCCACTCAATGCCCAGCTGTTTTGCTTCCATGTCAGACTTGCATTTCACGGCCTCTGCAGCCAGTTCCTGCGGCATGTCGCAATGGAATGTCCTTGGCACCACCGTAATCTGCGACAGCTTGGCGAATGGTTTCACACCGGGTATTATCGGAATGGTTATGCCCATCTCCCTTGCCTTGCGTACAAAGTCGAAGTATTTCCTGTTGTCATAGAACAGCTGTGTAATGGCATATTCCGCTCCCAAGTCCTGCTTCATCTTCAGGAACTGCATGTCCATGTCGATATTGGGAGCCTCCTCGTGCTTCTCCGGGTATGCGGCCACACCATAGTGGAATATGCCGCAAGGATGCTTGATAGGAGTGCCGTCGGCAAAGACGCCGTTGTTGAAGGCGTTCACCTGCTTTATTAGTTCCGTCGTGTGCTCGTGGCCACCCTTGGTAGGGGTGAACATCCTGTCTTCCTTGGCTTTGTCGCCTCTGAGCAGCAGCAGGTTGTCTATGCCGAGGAACTGCATGTCTATCAGCTCATACTCTATGTCCTCTATGGTAGCGCCGCTGCAGATGACGTGCGGTATGACGGGTATGCTGTATTTCTGCTGTATGGCAGCAGCTATGGCCACCGTACCGGGGCGTCTTCTGATGCGCTGCCTCTCATAATGCCCGTTGTCCAGTTCCTTGTATACATACTCGCTGTGGTGTGTCGTTATGTTTATGAACATCGGGTCATAGTCTCTTATCTTTTCTATTGTCGAGAACAGGTTTGCCGTGCCATTCCCTTTGAGTGGCGGCAATACCTCGAATGAGAATTTCCTCTTCTTGTCAGTGCTGTTTATCAGTTCTGTTACTCTCATATCCTTTGCGTTAGGTGCATTTCTGTGCAAAAAGTCTCCCTACTGTCTCTTATCTCCTCTTATCTCCCCTTATCTCCCTTTATCTCCTTATATCTCCCCTTATCTCCTCTTAATAAAGGTTTAGTTCCACGGGGCAATGGTCGGAACCGAATATCTCGGTGTGTATGGTAGCGCCGGTCAGCTGTGGGCGCAGGCGGTCGGAGATGAGAAAGTAGTCTATGCGCCATCCGGCGTTTTTCTCTCTTGCCTTGAAGCGGTATGACCACCAGCTGTATGTCACCTCCTCTGGGTGTAGGAAGCGGAACGTGTCGGTGAAGCCGTTGTCGAGCAGTATGCTCATCTTCTCACGCTCCTCGTCGGTGAAGCCAGCGTTGCGGCGGTTAGTCTTGGGGTTCTTCAGGTCTATTTCCTGATGTGCAACGTTCAGGTCGCCGCATACGATTACGGGCTTTTGGCTGTCAAGCCGTTTGAGGTATGCAAGGAAATCAGTTTCCCATACCATGCGGTAGTCCAGGCGGCGCAGTCCGTCCTGTGAGTTAGGAGTGTAGACCGTTACGAGATAGAAGTCTTCCATCTCAAGAGTTATAACCCTTCCCTCGTGGTCGTGCTCGTCGATGCCTATGCCATAGGTCACGCTCAGCGGTTTGTGTCTGGTATATATGGCCGTACCGGAGTAGCCTTTCTTCTCGGCGTAGTTCCAGTACGAGGTGTAGCCTTCGAATTGCAGGTCGAGCTGTCCCTCCTGCATCTTTGTTTCCTGGAGGCAGAAGAAGTCTGCGTCCAGTTGCCTGAATGACTGTTCAAAGTCCTTGCCTACGCAGGCTCTCAGGCCGTTGACGTTCCAAGATATGAATTTCATCCGAACTTCTGAGTAGTTATGATATGTAGGTTTTGTAGGTGAACCCATTAACCTAATAACCTTTTAACCCTTTAACCCATTACTCCCCCCTGAGGAGATTCATGAATTCCTGTCGGGTATTGAGGTTGTTGAAAACACCGCTGAAGTCGCTTGTTGTCGTGATGGCGTTCTGTTTCTCCACGCCCCTCATCTGCATGCACATGTGCTTGGCCTCGATGACAACCATTACTCCCTGCGGTTTGAGGGTCTCCTGTATGCAGTCTTTTATCTGCTGTGTGAGCCGTTCCTGCACCTGTAGCCTGTGGCTGTAGATGTCTACCACCCTGGCAATCTTGCTCAGTCCCGTGATATGTCCGTTGGGAATATATGCCACGTGCGCCTTGCCGTAGAATGGGAGCATGTGGTGCTCGCACAGCGAGAACACGTCTATGTCCTTTACTATTACCATCTGGTTGTAGTCCTCCTTGAAGAGTGCGTCGGTGAGCACCTTGTGCGGGTCCTGGCTGTAACCTCTTGTCAGTATCTGCATGGCCTTGGCCACCCTCATAGGTGTCTTCTGCAGTCCTTCCCTTTCCGGGTCCTCGCCCAGCAGTCCGAGAATGTCGTGATAGTGTTCAGCGAGCTTCTCCAGCCCGTCTCTGAATTCTGTTTCCGGGTTCATGTCTTATTGTCAGTATGTATGTGTTGCGATAATTGCAATGGCAACAGTCGGTGTTATTTGTCTTGTACTGTTATCTGTCCTTTCACTATTGTTGCTGCGCTGTAGCCCATCTCCTTGACGAGTCTCAGCATCTGGTTGGCCTCCTCGTAGGTGCGGTAGTTGCCTATCCGGCATATCCACCTTGGGGAGTAGAAGTGAACGTATACTGGTTGGTCGGGGTATTTCATTTTTATGGCATTGCCAATTTTCTCAGCCTTAAGCTTGTCGGCTTTGGTGTTTCTGCCGGCGAAAGCCTGCACCCTGTAGCCTGTAACCTTATAGCTGTTTCTCATCACCTTCTTCCTCATGTCCACTGTAGGTATGGACATCTCGTTGTCTGCCTCATTGTTGCCGTCGTGCCTTGTGGTCTCGTGTGCCGGTGAGTGCTGGCCGTCGTTGCGAGGCTTTGCGGCCGGCTTGTCTTCGGTCTTCTGCTGTGCCTTCTGTGCGGCCAGTCTCTGGCTTTCGGTCTGTGCGGGCCTGCTGTTTACGAGCTGTTCTATCTCGGCACTCTGTGTGACGGTCACTGTCGCCTTGCCATTGCTGTTTTGCCTCAGATGTTCCGTGAAGGTCTGAGCCGTGATGGTGCCAAAAGAACTGAGCCACAACAATATTGCTGTGACTGTGGTAGCTACGGTATGTGATGTTGAGTGGGTCATGGAAGTGAAAGTGAAGAGGGAATAATCCTATAGTGAAGAGTGAAAAGTGACGAGTGAAGAATGAAGAACCATATAGCTCTATGATTGAAGATTAGCGTACAAGAACCAATAGACCATTGGATTTTTCACTCTTCACTCATCGTTCTTTAATATTTCCGCTTATTTCCAAGCATCGATGATGCCCTTGAAGTCAGCAGCCTTGAGTGATGCGCCGCCGATGAGGCCTCCGTCGATGTCGGGCTTTGCGAACAGCTCAGGAGCATTGCTTGCCTTGCAGCTGCCACCATAGAGGATGCTGGTGTTGTCGGCAACTTCCTGTCCGTACTTCTCTGCTACTACGCTGCGGATGTAGGCGTGGATGTCCTCAGCCTGCTCTGCTGTTGCTGTGAGACCGGTACCGATAGCCCAGATTGGCTCGTAGGCGATAACGATGTTTGCGAACTCCTCTGCTGTGAGGTTGAATACGCTGCCCTCAAGCTCGGCCTTTACCACCTCGTTCTGCTTGTTGGCCTCGCGCTCTTCCTTGCTCTCGCCGATGCAGAAGATAACCTTCAGGCCGTTCTTCAATGCCAGAAGAACCTTCTCCTTGAGTATCTCCGGAGTCTCGTTGTAGTATTCGCGGCGCTCTGAGTGGCCAAGGATTACATACTGTGCTCCTGTGCTCTTTACCATCTCTGCTGACACCTCGCCTGTGAAGGCACCCTTCTCCTTGTCAGCGCAGTTCTCGGCACCAAGTGCCACTACGTCCTGATTGAGGAACTGTGCTACGCTTGCCAGGTGGATGAACGGTGTGCAGATGATGACACCGCAGTTAGGCTTCTCGGCAGTAAGTGTGTCGTTAAGCTCCTTTGCCAGGGCGATACCCTCTTGCAGGTTCATGTTCATTTTCCAGTTACCTGCTACGATTTTCTTTCTCATGTTGTTTTTTGTTTTAAGATGTTTAATATGCTGTTGCGGTTTTACTCTTTTTCTTCTTATCCATTTTGTCCATGCCCATGTGCGGTCGGCGAGGGTCAGCATTGTCAGCGGCAGTATGAACCACAGTATGACGAGCAGCACCTTCTGCGATGCTGGCCGTGTGTTGTCATGCAGCGACTGCAGCTCGTCGGGCGATACGTCAGGGTCGCTGATGTCGGGCAGGGCGTTGTGGCTCCATTTCCCCACTATCACGGGTCCTCGTAGCATGAGCAGTCCGGGATTGCTCCTGATGACCGTCTTGAGGGTTGTCTCGTCGGTATTTGCAAACGGGTATTCGGCTCCCGTAATGTCCTGCCAGTGCTGTATGGCCTTCCCTGTGCTTGCCGTCAGGCAGTAGAAGGGGATGTCGTGCTGCTTGGCATACTCGTATATGCGGTCGATGTCGCCGAAGTTGGAGTCGTCGGCAGTCTCCAGGTGTGGCGATATGAGCAGGAACGTGTAGCCCTTGTGGGTCAGAATGTTGTCTGTGGCGTCGGTGCCGTCCTCAAGCTGTATGCTGAAGTCGTGTATTGGCGGCACATACCCCTCGCTCGTCTGCACGGTCTTCGAGTCAACGAATGTCCATGTGGAGTCGGGGTAGTCATCCAGCGTGAATTCCTTTCGCTCCCCGTTCTTCTCCAAGACGAATGTCGTTGAGAATTGCGGCTGCGGGGCGTCAGCGGGTATCTCCATGCCCTTCAGCAGGTCGGCTCCTATGTGGTAGGGCCGGAAGTCGAATGGCGGCAGCAGATACAGTGACACTATGGATGAGGCAAGGCTGAAGAGAATGGTATAGTTGATGGCTATCCATTGTGCCGGCCTCGATATGAACCTGTACATCCTCAGGGGCCATGCGTAGACAGTTGCCGCACATGCCAGCAGGACAATGTTCTTGGCCAGTGTCTGCATGTTGGTCAGTGTAATGGCGTCGCCAAAGCATCCGCAGTCAGAGACGGGGTCGGCAATGGCTATCCATACCGTTATTGCCGTCATTGCCATCATGAAGAGCAGCATCGCCGCCGATGTGGCCCTGCGCCTGATGGCGAAGAGCATGAATATGCCCAGCGAGAACTCTACGGCCGACAGTGCTATCGACGAGCACAGCGTCAGCCAGTCAGGGGCATAGGCCGCAAGGCCCAGTGCCTCAAGGTAGTCGTGTATCTTGTACTGCGTGCCCAGAGGGTCGCTGGCCTTCACGTATCCCGAGAATATGAAGGTCAGTGCCAGCACTATCCGGCAGGCGTTGGCGGCTATGGTCTTTATCTTGTTCAATGTGTCAGGCGAGTTTTATTGCTCCGAAGACGGCATAGTTGATAATGTCCATGTAGTTGGCGTCGATACCCTCCGATACGAGAGTGGCCCCGTTGATGTCCTCAATTTCCTTCACCCTCTGCAGCTTGGTGAGTATGAAGTCGGTGTACGACGTTGTCCGCATGTCCCTCCACGCCTCGTCGTAGTCGTGGTTCTTCCTCGTCATCAGCTCCAGTGCCTCGCTGGCCTTCTGGTCGTATAGTGCCATGGCCTCTGCCGGGGTGATGTCCGGGTGGTCGGCAAAGCCCTTGTCGAGCTGTATCAGTCCTACGATGCCGTAGTTGATGAGCGCTATGAACTCCGGCCGTATGCCCTCTCCGACCATAGACACCTGCTTGGTCTCGAGCGACCTGATGCGCTTGGCCTTGATGAACAGCTGGTCGGTGAGCGACGATGGCCTCAGGATGCGCCATGATGCTCCGTAGTCGTGCAGCTTCTTCTCGAAGAGACTCCTGCACTCTGCCAGTATGTCCTTGAACTCTTGCTCTGTGTCCTTTTGTCTCATAATGTGCGCAAAGTTACTCATTATTGTTGGAATAACGCATCGGTTATTGCATATTTTTATATTTTTTCCGTCATATGCTTACTGTCACGGCGTGCCTTCACTTCCCTTCCTGTTGTCTTCTCAGTATTATTCTCACCGTGCCGCACAGTGCCTCGTAGCGAACCTTCAGGGAGTCCCTGACCACTCCGAGCTTGTTGCGCGTGGCTATGTCTGTGGCGTTGGCCATCTGTCTCTCTACTGCCATCAATGCGGAGTCCGTAACGGCTATGTCCTGCCTGGCGAGCCGCAGCGATGCGTCCTGCCATATCTCCAAAGCCTGTTCCCTCTGCCTGATAGCCTTGGGGAAACGCTGTCTCAGTGACTTTATTGAGTCGAGGACCTCGGCGTAATGTCCGTTGTCGCGCAGGGCGCAGATGTTGTCGAGCATCGCCTGGGCCTCCTTGCTGCCGTTGTCGTCGCAGGCCGTAAGCAGAAATGCCGTGGCTGCTATTATGATAATGTGTCGTCTCATACTAATGTGCTGGCTATTTTCTGCAAAGTTACAAAAAAAACTCCAAGTAGCCTGCATGGTGGAAAGAAAAACAAAAAAACTCGCTTTTGTTTTGTCGTGTCTTCAATTCTCACTACCTTTGCACCCTAAAAAATCCACATAATGAGAAACCTCACTAATGCCCAGCTGGCAGAATTGCTCGATAAAGACATATTCCACAAAATATCTCAGGCCGCCGACTCGCTTGGCCTCGAATGCTATGTCGTTGGAGGCTACGTACGCGACCTTTTCCTGGAGCGGCCGTCAGAAGATATCGACGTGGTGGTTGTAGGAAGCGGCATTAGTGTGGCTACCGCGCTGAAGAACATTCTCGGCAAGTCGGCCCACCTCTCGGTGTTCCGCAATTTCGGAACGGCACAGGTGAAATACAGGAATATGGAGGTGGAGTTTGTCGGTGCCCGAAGGGAAAGCTACAGCCACGACTCGCGCAAGCCCATTGTGGAGGAGGGGACACTTGCCGATGACCAGAACCGCCGTGACTTCACCATCAACGCCATGGCCGTATGCCTCAATGCAGGCAGGTTTGGCGAGCTGGTAGACCCGTTCGATGGAGTCTACGACCTTGAGGATGGAATAATAGCCACACCGTTGGACCCCGACATCACGTTCTCCGACGACCCCCTCCGCATGCTGCGCTGCGTGAGGTTCGCCACACAGCTCAACTTCACCATTGAGCCGGAGACCTTCGAGGCTCTTGGGCGCAACGCGCACAGGCTTGACATTATCAGCGGCGAGCGCATACAGGCCGAGCTCAACAAGATTATGCTTTCCGCACACCCCAGCCGGGGCTTCTACTATCTGCGCGAGTCGGGCCTGCTCGACCTCATTCTGCCTGAGTTGGTGAGGCTTGACCTTGTGGAGACACGCAATGGCAAGGCACACAAGAACAACTACGACCACACGCTGGAGGTGCTGGAGAATGTATGCCGGCAGAGCGACAACCTCTGGCTCAGGTGGGCGGCTCTGCTGCACGACGTGGGCAAGCCGAAGAGCAAGCGCTGGGAGCCGGCAGTGGGATGGACGTTCCATAATCATAATTATATTGGTGCCAGAATGGTACCCGAGATTTTCAAGAGGCTTAAGATGCCCCTTGACATGAAGATGAAGTATGTGCAGAAGCTCGTCGACCTCCACATGCGGCCTATTGTCATTGCCGACGAGGAGGTGACGGACAGTGCCGTCAGAAGGCTTGTCAACGATGCCGGCGACGACATCGATGACCTTATGACACTTTGCGAGGCTGACATAACAAGCAAGAATAGCGTGCGCAAACGCCAGTTCCTCGATAATTTCCGAATGGTCAGGGAGAAAATCAAGGACCTCAAGGACCGTGACTACAAGCGGTTGCTGCAGCCCGTCATCGATGGCAACGAGATTATGGAGATGTTCCACCTAAAGCCCTCACGCGAGGTCGGCGATTTGAAGAAAGCGCTCAAGGATGCCGTACTCGACAATAGGGTGGAGAACGAGCGCGAGGCTCTGATGCAACTCCTTATGGAAAAAGCCAAGAAAATGGGATTGACCACCTGATTTGTCTCTCAATACCTGTCGTAGGCTGAGGGCTAAGGTCTAAGGTCAAAGGGCGAAGGACTGAGGGAGTAGGGGAAGGTCGAAGGGCTCGAAGTGCTCGAGGAGTTTACTGGAATTGAACCATGAAATACATAAATAGGAAGGAGTTGCAGCATACTCCTTCCTTTTTCTTTGTTCAGCCCGTTGTCTTGTACTAATCTGGCTTAAACATATATCATTTTCCAAACGATACGAAATCTTTGTTAAAAAACTAATATAACATCTGTAGTTTTCCATGATTATTGTTACTTTTGCACAGCAAATGCTGAGAAAGGACTCAACTTTCGCAAGTAAAGGAAGGTAAGGAAGAAGTTATGATGGGGAGCGGAGCACATGCGAACCAATGGTCACCAGCCGAAGGGTAAGGTAAACTTAAGTAATAAACTATATAAATATTAGGTATGAAAACAACAAAGATTTTTTTGATTGCGACTCTTGGAGCAGTACTCGCTTCATGCGGAAGCAAGTCGGGCGGCAAGCCAAACTTTGCAGACAACGAGTATGCCGTGAGAACGGTTGAGGCCCAGGGTACAGAAATGCAGACATCTTATCCGGCCACGATCAAAGGTATTCAGGATGTACAGATCCGTCCGAAGGTATCTGGCTTTATAACCAAGATTTGTGTCCATGAGGGACAGACCGTTGGTGCCGGTCAGCTGCTCTTCGTCATCGACAACGAGACCTATCAGGCACAGGTGCGCCAGGCCAAGGCTGCTGTAAACACGGCCAAGGCACAGCTGGCGACCTCGAAACTTACTTATGAGAACTCCAAGCAGCTCTTCGACAACAAGGTTATCGGCCAGTTTGAGCTTTCAACAGCCGAGAACAACTATTCTACAGCACAGGCTTCTCTTGCTCAGGCTCAGGCAGCACTGGCATCAGCCGAGGAGGCTCTGAGCTATTGCTACGTGAAGAGCCCGGCGGCAGGTGTCGTAGGCAGTCTTCCGTATAAGGTTGGCGCACTGGTAAGCGCGTCGAGCCGGGAGCCTCTGACAACGGTTTCCGACATCTCGAAGATGGAGGTGTTCTTCTCGCTTACGGAGAAGGACATGCTCACCCTCACCAAGAGCGAGGGTGGTGTCAGCGGTGCGATAGCCGCATTCCCCGCAGTGAACCTGCAGCTTGCCGACGGCAGCATGTACGGTCATACCGGTAAGGTTGTCAAGGCCAGTGGAGTCATCGATGCCGCAACAGGCTCGGTATCGCTCATTGCCCATTTCGACAACCCCAACCGTGAGCTAAGGAGTGGCGGCTCTGGCCAGATTGTCATTCCTACAACAGCAAGCAACGCCATAATAATACCGCAGGAGGCAACATCGGAGGTACAGAACAAGAAGTTCGTTTACATAGTAGGCAAGGACAACAAGGTGAAGTTCAGCGAGATAAAGGTCAACCCACAGGACAACGGCAAGACGTTTATCGTTACCGAGGGCCTGAAGGTTGGCGACCGGTATGTATCGAAAGGTATCACCTCGCTTACCGACGGCATGGAAATAAAGCCCATCACTGAGGAGCAGTACATGAAGAAGATTGATGATGCTGCAAAACTTGGTGAGAAGCAAGGCTCGGCATCAGGATTTGCTGACGTAATGAGTGGGAAAAAGTAAACTTCTCCTCATAACTTCACTTTACAAACTGAGTAAATCAATAAAACATGACATTTACAAATTTCATTAAACGCCCGGTACTGTCGACGGTGGTTTCCATCTTCTTCGTACTTCTGGGTACAATCGGACTTATCTCCCTGCCTATCGAGCAGTACCCCGATGTGGCACCGCCTACCATCTCTGTGCGTACCACCTATACTGGTGCCGACGCCCAGACGGTGCTCAACTCCGTGATTACTCCTCTTGAGGAGAGCATCAACGGTGTGGAGAACATGACATACATGACCTCACAGGCCACCAACGACGGTTCGGCCTCTATTACAGTATATTTCAAGCAGGGCTCTGATGCCGACATGGCCGCCGTCAACGTGCAGAACCGTGTTAGCCAGGCCCAGGCCCTTCTGCCGGCCGAGGTTACCAGGGTGGGTGTCACCGTCACCAAGCAGCAGACATCCAACGTCATCATGTTCACCCTCACGTCTGAGGACGGACGCTATGACGATGAGTTCCTGACCAACTACAACGAGATCAACGTTATTCCGGCCATCAAGCGTATAAACGGTGTAGGTGGTGTGCAGTCGCCTGGTATGAAGACATACTCCATGCGTATTTGGCTGGAGCCTGAGAAGATGAAGCAGTACGGGCTTGTGCCTTCTGACATCAGTGCCGCTCTTGCCGAGCAGAATATCGAGGCTGCGCCGGGTAAGTTCGGTGAGCAGAGCGATATGGCATACGAGTACACCATGCGCTACAAGGGACGTCTGAAGACGGCCGAGGAATATGGTGACATCATCATCTCAAGCGACCACAACGGACAGACACTCCGACTGAAGGACGTGGCGAAGGTTGAGCTTGGCGGACTCGTCTACAGCGTGTCGATGAAGAACAACGGCAACCCGTCAGTAATGGGTATGGTGCAGCAGATTGCCGGCTCCAACGCCACGCAGATTGCGGAGGATGTAAAGGCCGAGCTGGAAAAGCAAGCACAGAGCTTCCCTCCCGGTGTGGAATACAAGATCAACTACGACGTTACGGAGTTCCTCTTCGCCTCTATCGAGGAGGTTGTCTTCACCCTTGTGCTCACGCTGTTGCTCGTGTTCCTCGTGGTTTACGTCTTCCTGCAGGACTTCCGCTCCACACTCATCCCTATGATTGCGGTGCCTGTGGCATTGATAGGTACATTCCTCTTCCTCTGGATATTCGGGTTCTCCATCAACCTGCTTGTGCTCTCGGCCTTGCTTCTTGCCATCGCCATTGTGGTGGACGATGCCATTGTGGTTGTAGAGGCTGTCCACGCCAAGCTCGACCAGGGTTACAAGAGCGCGCTTACGGCAAGTATCGATGCCATGAACGAGATTTCGGGAGCCATCATCTCCATCACCCTCGTGATGTCGGCAGTGTTCGTGCCAGTATCGTTCATGGGTGGCACGAGCGGTGTGTTCTATCGTGAGTTCGGTGTGACGATGGCTGTCTCAATTCTTATCTCAGCCGTCAACGCCCTCACGCTGTCGCCTGCCCTGTGTGCCATATTCCTGAAGCCGCACGATGGTGAGCACGAGAAGAAGATGAGCTTCATCGACCGTTTCCATGCAGGTTTCAACTATCAGTACGAGAAGATACTCGGCAAGTATAAGACTGGCGTGGCTAATGTCATCAAGCACCGCATATTGGCGGGAGTAGCCGTAGTGGTAGGTATTGTGACTATGGTTGTCACCATGGCGACCACAAAGACCGGACTTGTGCCCGATGAGGATACCGGCGTTATCTTCTGTACCGTGTCCATGGCACCTGGTACCAGCCAGGAGCGCACCAAGCAGGTGGTGGCCCAGATAGACAAGATGCTGGCAAGCAACCCCGCGGTGAAGACACGCGAGCAGCTCTTGGGATATAACTTCATCGCCGGCCAGGGATCAGACCAGGCAACATTCATCGTGAAGCTAAAGCCGTTCGAGGAGCGTCCGGCAGGCTTCTTCTACAATCTCTCCGGACTGTGGCAGGGCGACGGCATCATGCGTTTCTTTGTCAACCCGATGTCGTACACCTCTGTTCTCGGTATGATATACAAGCAGACGGCGGAGATTAAGGATGCGCAGATACTTGCCTTCGCTCCACCTATGGTGAGCGGTTTCGGTGCTACCAACGGTATCACCTTCTCCATGCAGGACAAGACTGGTGGCGACCTGAACAAGTTCTTCGAGATTACCAAGACCTACTTGGCTGAGCTGAACAAGCGTCCGGAGATCTCGAACGCCATGACATCATACAATCCTAACTATCCGCAGTACATGGTGGATGTTGACGTGGCTAAGTGCAAGCAGGCAGGAATATCTCCACAGACTGTCCTCTCCACCCTGCAGGGTTACTATGGAGGTCTGTACGCCTCAAACTTCAACGCCTACGGTAAGCTCTACCGTGTAATGATACAGGGTACCGTAGACAGCCGCAAGAATACTGCCACGCTGACAAATATATATGTGCGCACCCCAAGCGGCATGTCGCCAGTGAGCGAGTTCTGCTCGTTGCGCCGCGTCTATGGTCCGTCGAACATCAACCGCTTCAACCTCTTCACCTGTATCAATGTCAATGCGTCTGCCGCAGAGGGATATTCGTCTGGTCAGGCTCTGCAGGCTGTCGAGGAGGTGGCGGCACAGGTGCTGCCCCAGGGCTATGGTCTCGACTACTCGGGCATGACCCGCTCGGAGCAGGAGTCCAGCGACTCTACGGCCATCATCTTCGCCCTGTGTCTGGTATTCGTATACCTCATCCTCTCGGCACAGTATGAGAGCTACATACTGCCTCTGGCTGTTATCCTCTCCATACCGTTCGGTCTTGCAGGAGCGTTCATCTTCACCGAGCTCTTCGGCCACAGCAACGACATCTATATGCAGATTGCGCTCATCATGCTCATCGGACTCTTGGCAAAGAACGCCATCCTTATCGTGCAGTTCGCGCTTGAGCGCCGTATGACTGGTATGGCCATACGCTACTCTGCCATCCTTGGTGCGGGAGCCCGTCTGCGTCCTATCCTCATGACATCGTTGGCAATGATTATCGGTCTGCTGCCTCTGATGTTCGCAAGCGGAGTAGGCAAGAACGGTAACCAGACCCTCGGCGCCGCTGCCGTGGGCGGTATGCTCATCGGTACGCTCTGCCAGCTGTTCATCGTACCGGCACTCTTTGCTGTCTTCCAGTGGCTGCAGGAGAAGATCAAGCCATTGGAGTTTGCCGACGACAATGCCCATGTCGACACAGAGCTGTTGCAATACACTCATCCTTTCGGTAAAAAGTAAACTATTGACCAAGTCATGAAAAAGAGAAATATCATCGCAATAATGTCTGCAGCTGTTCTCATGAGCAGCTGCGGACTCTACAACAAATACGAGCGCCCTACTGTTGACACCAAGGGTATTGTAAGAGATGCCATATCCGACACCGATACCCTTGCCGTGAGCGATACCACCAGTTTCGGCAACCTGCCATGGCGCAGCGTCTTCACCGACCCGCAGCTTCAGGCTCTTATCGGACAGGCGCTTGAGAAGAATGTTGACCTGCTCAACGCTGCACTGAATGTCGACATGATAAAATCGCAGCTCATGGTATCCAAGCTGGCGTTCCTGCCCTCGATAGCACTGAGCCCGCAGGGTACTCTCGCCTCGTGGGACGGTGCCAAGGCTACGCAGACTTACCAGTTGCCTATAGCGGCAAGCTGGAGCGTGGACCTCTTCGGTAACCTGCTGTCAGTGAAGCGCAATGCGCAGATGCAGCTACTTGCCGCCAAGGACTACCAGATGGCTGTCAAGAGCCAGGTCGTAGCCGGCGTTGCCAACCTATACTATACTCTCCTCATGCTCGACCGCCAGCAGGAGATACTCGACGAGATGGAGTCGCTGACCAAGGAGACTTGGGACATGATGGCACTGCAGATGAAGTTCGGACGCGCGCGCTCCACAAGCGTGCAGAGTGCCGAGGCAAGCTACTATAGCGTAAAGGCACAGTCGGCAGACATGCGCAGGCAGATTAGGGAGGTGGAAAACTCCTTGTCGCTGCTCATCGGACAGGCCGGACAGGCCATACAGCGCGGAAAGCTCGCTGACCAGTCGCTGCCTACGGAGTTCAGCACGGGCATAGCCTTGCAGATGCTCAACAACCGTCCTGACGTGCATGCGGCAGAGATGAAGCTCGCATCGTGCTTCCATAATGTGCAGACGGCACGCAGCCGCTTCTATCCAAGCATAAACATCTCTGGTGCTGGAACATTCACCAACAGCAGCGGCATGGGCATCGTCAACCCAGGCAAATGGCTCCTCTCGGCTGTAGGAAGCCTCACGCAGCCTATCTTCGCCAACGGACAGCTCGTGGCAGGACTGAAGGTTGCAAAGGCCCAGCAGGAACAGGCGTTCAACTCATGGCAGAACGCCATCTTCAAGGCGGGCAACGAGGTGAGCAACGCTCTGGTGAGCTACAATACCTATAAGGAGAAGGGCGAGCTCGACGCACGCCAGACAGAGCTGTACCGACAGAATGTCGAGGACACACGCCAGCTATATGTAAGCAGCGGCACAACCTACCTTGAGGTTATCAGCGCACAGGCAAACCTGCTCAATGCAGAGATTTCCAAGGTTACTGACGACTTCAACAAGATGCAGGCCGTAGTGAGTCTATATTCCGCACTGGGAGGAGGGGTAAAATAAAAAACTTAAACAATTATGAGCAACATTAGTGACAAGGCTTTGGTAAGCCCAAGGGCAAAGATTGGAAACAACGTGACCATCTACCCCTTTGCATATATCGAGGATGACGTTGTGGTTGGTGACAACTGCGTGATCTATCCTTACGTGAGCATCATGAACGGTACAAGGCTGGGCAACGGGAACAAGGTGTTCCAGAACACAGTGCTTGGTGCCGAGCCGCAGGACTTCAACTACCGTGGCGATGCCTCGCAGCTTATTATCGGCGACGAGAACATCATCCGCGAGAACGTGGTGATAAACCGCGCCACGTTCAGCGACGGCAAGACGGTCATCGGCAACCGCAACTTCCTCATGGAGGGTGTGCACATATCGCACGATACCAAGATAGGAACGATGAACGTCTTCGGATATGGTACGAAGATTGCCGGCGACTGCGAGATTGGTGACAGGACGATATTCTCGTCGGGTGTGATTGCCAACCCCGGCGCACGTGTGGGCGATGCCGTGATGATACAGAGCGGTACACGCTTCAGCAAGGACGTGCCACCGTTCATTGTCGCCACCGACAACCCTGTACGCTACGGTGGTGTGAACAGCACCATACTGCGCAACTACGATGTCGACGAGAAGACTATAGCACACATCGCAAACGCCTACCGCCTGATATTCCATGGTCAGACGAGCGTCTTCGATGCCGTGAACCAGGTCGTTGACCAGGTACCCGATGGTCCCGAAATTCAGAACATCGTAAACTTCATCCGTGCTACCAAGCTCGGTATAATAAGCAAAATGTAAAACATCATACCTATAGTATTTATATTCACTCTGTTCTTATGGGGTGGGCTTACCGGGAGGCAAGCTCACCCCTTTTTTGATGGGGTGATTGATTATTGATTATTGATTATTGATTATTGATGGTTGATGATACCATTGTCATTTATCTCCTCTTATCTTCATTTTTCTCCTTTTTACTACTTGCGAAGTTTGTATTCCATTATTGTTGCAGATGTCGTATTCTTTTTGTATTTTTGCAGTATGAAGATAATTGTTGCTGTCGATTCCTTTAAGGGATGTCTTACATCTGCACAGGCTGGACAGGCCGTTGAGGAGGCTGTTCGCTGCTGCTGTCCCGAAGCCGACGTCGTTACCTGTGTCGTTTCCGATGGAGGTGACGGTATGCTCGAGGCTTTCTGTCGGGCATACGGAGCAAAGCTGCATACCGTTTCCGTACATGACCCCCTGATGCGCCCCATTCAGGCACGCTATGGCATTACCGCGCATGGCATGGCTATTATAGAGAGTGCCCAAGCCTGTGGACTTACTCTTATGTCTGCCGACGAGCGAAATCCCCTGCGTGCTACCACTTATGGCGTAGGCGAGATGGTGGTAGATGCTGTACGTCTGGGTTGCCGCTCGTTCATAGTCGGGCTTGGTGGCAGCGGAACAAGTGATGCAGGTTTGGGAATGTTACGGGCACTTGTCGACGCTTTTGCACCGGCAGGTGGCCATATCGACGATGTGTTGTCGGGACAGATGGCTGATTGCTCCTTTACGTTGGCTTGCGATGTTGACAATCCTCTGTGCGGACCACAAGGTGCGGCAGAAGTCTATGCTCCTCAGAAGGGAGCCAGCAGGGAGGATGTGCGGACGCTTGACCGAAGGGCTGCGCAGTTTGCCCGCATGTCGGCAGCTCACTTTGGTTTCGACTGCTCTGATTATCCTGGTGCTGGTGCCGCGGGAGGATTGGGATATGCCTTCATGCAATATTTTCATGCCCGCAGATGCTCTGGTGCCGACATGCTGCTCGATGCCTTGGACATGCGTGGTATTATGCAGGGAGCCGATGTCGTGATAACGGGCGAGGGAAGCGCAGACCGTCAGACACTTATGGGCAAGATGCCCAGCCGTGTGTTGTCGTGTGCGGCCGATTGCAGAGTTCCCGTATGGCTGCTGGCCGGACGGTTGAGAGATACCAGTCTGTTGCGTGACGCAGGGTTTGCCCGTCTGTCTCAAGTCACTCCCGAAGGCTGTGACCTTGCAGAGGCTATGCAGGCAGAAGTGGCCGTTGCCAATATCCAACGTGTGGTCAAGGATTGGCTTGATAGTGTCAAATTTGTCTAAAACGAATAATATTCCGCTAAAAGACTGTTGCTCTCTCTGATATTTGTAGTACCTTTGCCGTGCCATTGATGAATTTCAGTTGCGTTTGTTCGCGGCACTAAGTTAATTGATATTTCTGATATGGCCACATCTCGGGCCGCACGGTTATGCCGCTTGCCACAAGCACGGTTGTTGTTGCCCAGGTGTTTTGTAAACAATGTAAAGCTAAAGTGCTGCGGAATTATGGTAATGGATAACAATAAGCCCTTGATAGCTCATCTAAGCATGTTTTTCGCATGTGCGTTTTGGGGATTGATGGCTCCTGTGGGCAAGGATGCCATGACTCACGGAATTACGGGCATCGACATGGTGACGTTCCGTGTGGTTGGTGCTGCGGTATTGTTTTGGGTGGCCTCGTTCTTTGTCAAGAGGGAGCATCCGCCCGTCAAAGATATCCTGCATCTGGGACTGGCAGGCCTTTTCGGTCTTGTTTTTAACCAGTGTAGCTATACCATTGGACTAAGTATCACTTCGCCCATCAATTCAAGCATCGTCACTACTTCTATGCCCATCTTCGCAATGGTTCTGTCGGCCTTGATACTTAAGGAGCCGATAACGGGCAAGAAGGCTGGCGGAGTATTGATGGGCTTCAGCGGTGCGTTGTTGCTAATTCTTACGAGTGCCACTGCCGACAATTCGAAGGTAGGCGACTTGCGTGGCGACCTGTTGTGTATGTTTGCCCAGTTGTCGTTTGCCTTTTACCTGTCGATGTTCAACAGGCTTATCAAGCGCTATTCCGTATTCACTGTCAACAAGTGGATGTTCACATTTGCCGCCTTTGCAATCACTCCTTTCACATTCTCTCATGTCTCGGCGATAGCTTTCTCAGAGATTTCCGTCAAGACATGGCTTGAGACATCATTTGTGGTTGTGGTCTGCACCTTTGTGTGCTACATCCTTACTATGCAGGCGCAGCAGGTGTTGCGTCCCACGGTAGTGAGCGTATATAATTATGTCCAGCCGGCTGTGGCTGTTGCCGTGAGTGTACTGACAGGCTTAGGCGTATTCAAGCTACCCCATGCCCTTGCCGTACTGCTGGTGTTCTTTGGAGTAAGGCTTGTCACGAAGAGCAAGAGCCGCAAGGATATGATGAGAGAGAACCCACCTTCTGCTCACACCAAGGCATGAAAGCAAAAGACGGGGGTTATGTACATTTTTTTGCAGAATATAGCCTGTTGGCCTTTGTTGTCTTATCTAACTACGATTTTCTTTTTGAGCAAGTTGTTGTCGATTTACAATATAGGTAGGTTCTTTTACTATCGGCACAAATCAACTATAAAAGATTGACTTAATCAAGAAAATGTATTATCTTTGCATCAGAAATCATCCATAACCAAAGTAATAGAAATAGAAAATGGCAAAGAGCAAAAAAGACTTTACATTACTTCTCATTGCGCTCTTTTGCAGTTCTTTGGCTCATGCACAAAAGCAAGTTCCTGCAGAACGGAAAGATTCCATTGACAATGGAAGTAATATACCTTAATTCCGCAACACTATAATTTAACTTTATTTATAAGTTCCTGAGCAA
>SAMEA3663023__coassemble_679_pt1 | contig 49827 bp, 34 predicted proteins | sample SAMEA3663023__metabat2_low_PE_013 | metagenome-assembled genome bin SAMEA3663023 (sample SAMEA3663023) | pig gut metagenome | biome: pig gut; feature: pig-associated habitat; material: faeces | place: France | collected 2012
CCACGCAACAATATATTGTCACTCGAGATATAGCATGAACCGCAAATATGAATAGGCCACAGACAAGATTTATAACTTAAGTTTCGCATGTGATAATTCTCTATGTATAAGGGTTTTATTTAAACCACAGAGTTAAAGAGAAAAAGAGATTTGTGGTTTTATAGAGTAGGTCGCAAGCGACAGAGGACACAGAGTTTCCATGCGGCAAACATGATGCGCAGCTCTCTATGAGCTCTAAATGCCTTGGCATTCACCCTCTTTCATTAGTATAAATACTCTATATCTCTTAAACTCTGTGGTTTAAAATAACTTCCGAAACTTGAGTTTATAACCTTATCGGCAATGAAGGTAACAAATACAGAGCACACTGCCATAAATGGTAATCACTCGAGATGTCGGATGACCCAATAATGAGCCCCACCTTATATAGGTGTGTTTCTTCGCCATCACTTAATATCAAGTATCATGGTCTGGCGTGGAGCAAGGGTTACAGGAGCCGTTATGTCAACCTTGTTTCCTGTGGTGATGTCGGTGGCCGTAGTGCGGTTGCCTATTACTTCCGCATAGCGTGCCACGTCGAAGAGAGCTTCTGAGCGTTTGCCGTTGAGGATGGTGAGCACGGTATTGCCGTTGAGGGTACGCGCAATGACGTAGACACCCTTGTAGGGGATGAATTGCGTTTGTGCGCCTTTGGTTATAGTCTCGTTGCCCTGCCTCCAGTGGAGTATGCGGCTCAGCCAGTCGAACATGGCATTCTCGGCCCGTGTCCGTCCATCACGTGTGAACTTGTTGACCTCGTCGCCAGGGAAACCGCCGGGGAAGTCCTTGCGTACATTGCCGTCGGTAATCTCCTTTGTGCCGTTCATCAGCACCTCTGTGCCATAGTACAGCTGTGGAATTCGGTTTACGGTGAGCAAGATGGCCAAAGCCTGTTTAAGAGCTGTAGAGTCCTTGCCTTTCCCCAGGAAGCGGTCGGTGTCGTGGTTTTCGATGAATGCCATGACACTTGAGGGGTTGGGGTATAGGTAGTCGTAGACGAAACTGTTGTATATTCTGTTGAAGCCATGCCACCAGTCGTCCGTCTCCTCGTTCTTTGCCTGGTTAATGCGGTCGTAGAAGGCAAAGTCCATGACCGTAGGCAGATAGCTGTTGGTTCTTGCCAGTTTGGAGTCCTTCTGCCATGCTGCTGTGTATGCAGGCTCCGTTACCCATGTCTCGCCAACGGTGTTGAAGTTGGGATATTCCTCGCCAATGACCTTCATCCATAGTGCCATGGCTTCAGCGTCAGCGTATGGATATGTGTCCATGCGTATGCCGTCGATGCCGATGGTCTCTATCCACCACATGCTGTTCTGGATAAGATATTTTATCACGTGCGGGTTGCGCTGGTTTAGGTCTGGCATGGTAGGCACGAACCATCCGTCTACGGTCTCTCTGAGGTCCACCTTGCTGGCGTAGGGGTCTATTACTGGTGTGAGCTTATAGCTCGTCTGCAGGTATTTGTCGTTCACTTTAGCGTCGCCATCCATGGTCTTTAGCGCTACGGACTTGGCCTGGTTCTCAGGCAGCAGCCACTCGGGTGTGTTGAACCAGTCCTTGGTTGGCATGTCTGCCACCCACGGATGCTCGAAGCCGCTGTGGTTGAATATCATGTCCATGACAATCTTTATGCCTTTCTGGTGTGCCTCGTCGCAGAGTCTGCGATATTCCTCGTTGGTGCCGAGGCGTGGGTCTACGCGGTAATAGTTTGTTGTAGCGTAGCCATGGTAAGTGCTCTGGGTGCCATGGTCGGGAGAGTTGTTCTCAAGAACAGGAGTAAACCACAATGCCGTTACGCCGAGTTCCTTGAAATAGTCGAGATGCTGGCGTATGCCCTCAAGGTCACCTCCGTGGCGCAGGCTGGGCTGCGAGCGGTCGTTCCTGTAGGCACGCATGCCATCCATCTGGTCATTGTCTGTCCTTCCCGAGGCGAAGCGGTCGGGCATGAGCATGTAGAGCACGTCGGCATTGCTGAAGCCTATGCGCTCATGTCCGTTCTTCTCACGCGCCTTAAGCTGGTAGGGTATCTTCTGCTTCTTCTTTCCCTGCCGGAAGTTAAGGGTCATAGTGCCAGGCTGTGCCTCAGCGAGGTTCATGTATACCAGGAGGTAATTTGGACTGTCGAGGCGCACTATGCTGTCGATGCGTACGCCGGGATAGTCGGTGGTTACGTCAGCGGTCTTTATCCCTTGTCCGTATACCATAAGCTGAAGGCTTGTGTCCTTCATGCCCACATACCAGTCGGTAGGCTCTATGCGGTCTACCTTCATAGCTGCGTTCATTGTCATTGCGGTGCCCATAAGTAGGGCGGCTATTGTCGTCTTCATCGGGTGTGGAATTTTTGTATTTTTTATCTATGGATAATGATGGCTTCTTGCGGAGCAACGTTTATCTCTTTCCCCTTATATTCGGCAATACCAGCGAGGTTGATGATGCCGCCCTCGCAGACAGAGGTCCAGCATCCTTCGGGTATGGCAACCTTTTGGGCTTTTTTGCTCGCATTAAGTATTACTATAATATCCTGCCATGAGTCGCCATTGGCATTGTCCTTCAGGCGGAAGCAGATGGTGCAGTCGGATGTCGGGATGAACTCCAGATGCTGCCGCACCATGGAGGCATCTGCCATGCGGAAGGCTGGGTGGTTGCGGCGCAGCTCCATCAGTCCGCGGTAATAGTCGAAGACCTGCGGGTAACGGTCCTTGTTGGTCCAGTCTATGGCGTTGATGTAGTCGGGCGACTTGAAGCTGTTGTGTACACCCTTCTTGTCGCGCAGCACCTCCTCGCCGGCATAGATGAATGGTACCCCCTGAGAGGTGAAGACCATTGTCTGGCCGAGAAGGTCGAGGCGGATAAGCTCATCTGTCGTGATGCCCGGGATACTTGCCTTAAGACGGTCGACAACACACATGTCGTCGTGGCAGCTGATATAGGATATCATCTGTGCGGGTGAGTTTGCCCACGGAGCCTTGGAGTAGTTGACCTTAGACATGTCTATCTGCGGATGGTCTATGCACCCGGCAATGCCGAAGCGGATGCTCTCCTCATTGCCTGGTATGGCACCCAGGAAGGCTGCCTTATGGTCATCGTTGAACGGTCCACGTATAGCGTCGCGCATGTCATCGCAGAATGCGCCTATGCGGTCGAGCTGACGTGTGTTGGCCTTCATGGCAAGCTTCTCTACCGGATAAGCGCAAGTGCCGGCGCTCCATCCCTCACCATACATATATATATTAGGGTCTACCTCGTCGAGAGCCTTGCGTATGAGGTTCATGGTCTCTATGTCGTGTATGCCCATCAGGTCGAAGCGGAAGCCATCGATATGGTATTCCTTTGCCCAATAGAGCACCGACTCTATCATGAACTGGCGCATGAGAGGCTTCTCGCTCGCTGTCTCGTTGCCGCAGCCGGAGCCGTCGGAAATCTTGCCGTCGGCAGTGGTACGGAAGTAATATCCCGGATAAGTAAGGTTGAAGTTGCTCTCCTCGATATTGAAGGTATGGTTGTAGACAACATCAAGAATGACGCGGATGCCTGCCTTGTGTAGGGCCTGCACCATCTGTTTGAACTCCCTGATGCGTGTCACGGGGCATGTGGCGTCGGTGGAATACGAGCCTTCGGGCACGTTGTAGTTCAACGGGTCGTAACCCCAGTTGTACTGCGGTACGTCGGGCTTCGACTCATTGACGGAGGCATAGTCGAACGAAGGAAGAAGATGAACTGCATTCACGCCGAGGTTCTTCAGATAGTAGACTGCCTTGGGTTCGGTGAGGGCCAGGAACTTGCCCTTGTTCTTCAGTCCTGACGTTGGACTGATAGAGAAGTCACGGTGGTGCATCTCATAGATGACGAGGTCTACAGGCGATTTTGTCAATGGCCGTCTGTCGTTGTCCCATCCCTCGGGGTTTGTCTCTCCCATGTCGACAATAGCTGCCCTTCTTCCATTCACGGCAACAGCTTTTGCAAAGACACCAGGGGTTTCCTGCATGGCTTTCCTCCCAGTCTGCACCTGGAAGGTGTAGAACAGTCCCTTGAGGTCACCCGGAATGTCGGCAGTCCACTGGTCGGTGCCTGTACGTTTCATCCTGACGGTCTTCAGTACCTCGCCCCCTACACCTTTATTATATATATTCACCTTGACGCTCTTTGCCTTTGACGGTGCGTTGAGCTTGAACGAAGAGACCTCCTTGGTGTAGGTCATCTCGTTGAATGTGGTTTGCGCTGACATGTTACAAGGAAGTAGGAAGAATAAAAGCCTCACCCCCAGCCCCTCTCCAAGAGAGAGGGGAGCAAGAATGTTTTTTCCTTTGAATATTTTCGATAATTTCATTATAGGTCATTTATGTGATTATGTGCTGTTATATGATTATGTGCTGTTATATGATTATGTGCTATTATATGATTATGTGCTATTTATATGATACTACATAATTATCCCACCTCAACATTTCACTCCCCTCTCTCTTGGAGAGGGGTTGGGGGGTGAGGCTTTTTTTTATTATTATTTTGAGGGGTTGGGTGTGAGGCTTTTTATTGAGATTGCAAAGCCACCGCCTGGTGCCTGCTTTATCTTGAGCTTCTGTCCCTGCTTAACGGTCTTCTTGGTGATGGTATAAGCCTTGGGGTTCTTCTCGTAATCGGCATCCTTTGCATCGGCATATATGGTTGCCTCATACTTGCGTCCCTTGTCGAGGAAGTCTAAGTTAAGTATGGTGAGGTGTCCGTCTTCATTGCACTTTCCGCCAACAAACCAGTTGTCACTCTTCTTGTCCTTGCGTGCCACGGTGATGTAGCGGGCGGGCTCGGCCTCCAGATAGCGGGAGTCGCTCCAGTCGCAAGGCACGTCACGTATGAACTGGAAGGCATCGTCGTATTTCCTGTAGTTCTCGGGCAGGTCGGCAGCCATCTGTAGTGGAGAGTACATTGTCAGGTAAAGAGCCAGCTGGCCGACAAGAGTGGTATGCACATAGTTGGGATTGTCGCTCCACGTGCTCAGTTGTGTCTCAAGAATACCGGGAGTGTAGTCCATTGGGCCACCCTGCAGGCGGGTGAAGGGCAGTATAACGGTATGGTCGGGACGACTTCCGCCGAAAGCCTCATACTCTGTACCACGTGCGCTCTCGTTGCCTACGAGGTTAGGATAAGTGCGGCACAGACCGGTTGGACGCACTGCCTCATGTCCGTTTACCATAACATGGTGCTTGGCTGCTTCCTTTATGACATACATGTAATGGTTGTTCATTGACTGCGAATAATGGAAGTCGCCACGAGGTATGATGTCGCCTACATACCCCGTCTTGACGGCATCGTAGCCATATTTGTTCATAAGGTCGAGAGCCTCGCCGAGATGACGCTCGTAGTTCTGCGTGCTCGATGATGTCTCGTGGTGCATCATCAGCTTCACGCCCTTGGAGTGTGCATAGTCGTTGAGGTACTTTATGTCAAAGTCAGGATAAGGAGTGACAAAGTCGAAGACATCGCGCTTCCACATGTTTGCCCAGTCTTCCCATCCTATGTTCCATCCCTCTACCAGAACTTGGTCGAGTCCGTTGGCTGCGGCGAAATCAATGTATTCCTTCACGTGTGCAGTGTTGGCGCCATGCCGTCCGTTGGGCTTTAGCTTGGTATAGTCAGTCTCACCGAGTTTTACCGATGGCAGTCCGCTGGCATATTCCCATGTGCTCTTGCCAACAATCATCTCCCACCACACGCCGCAGTATTTGGTTGGGTGTATCCATGACGTGTCCTCTATCTTGCATGGCTCGTTGAGGTTTAGAGTGAGCGATGTGGAGAGCATCTCGCGTGCGTCGTCGCTCACCTTTACCGTACGCCACGGTGTGTGACACGGTGTCTGCATGCATCCTTTCAGTCCTGTGGCATCGGGAGTGAGCCACGACTCGAACACAAAGTTCTTGTCATCGAGGTTAAGGTGCATAGTGGCATAGTCCTCGCAGGCTGCCTCGTGGATATTGATATACAGTCCGTCGGCAGTCTTCATCTGCAGGGCTGTCTGCACGCCAGTCTCCGAGAACACAGAGACCGAGGAGTTGTCCCAGTTGACAGCCTGTTTGAAGCGTCCGCGTATCTCCGACAGCTTCGTCTCCTGTGTCTCCTGCTCCTGTGTGTCGTAATCGCCCGGCAGCCACCATGCCGTATGGTCGCCCGTCATGGCAAACTGCGTATGCTCCTCCTTGATAAGGAAATAGTTGAGCGACTTCTGTTGTGGGAACTCATAGCGAAGTCCCATTCCCTCGTTGTATACACGGAAGCGTATGATGATGTTGCGGTCGGCGGCAGGCTGGTTGAGGTTCACCTCCAGCTCGTTGTAGTTGTTGCGTATCTGCGACCATTCGCCCCACACGGGAGTCCATGTCTCGTCGAACGACGATGAGTTGGTAGATGTCACCTTGAAGCCGTCCATAAGGTCGGTTTCGTTTTTGCCTTTTGAGGCATGCTTGTCTTTTGCCAGTTCCAGTCCGAGCCGACTTCGTTTTACCACAGCTTTGTCTTTGTACGACATCTCGTAGGTGGGCACGCCGTTGTCTGTGAGTGCGAATGTCACTTTCACGTTGCCGTTGGGTGAGCTGACGGTCTGGGCGGCTACTGCCAGTGGGCACAGGAGCATGGCAATTCCCAATGCCATTACTTTCATGCTGTCCTTCTTGCTAACGTGGGTGTTAGGGGACAATCCTCTTTGGTACTTCATGATGTTTTTTGTTTTATCAACGTCCGTTATCAATTATGGAGTTTCTTACCATATCGCAGAATTTTCTGTTTGCCGACAAGTCCTCAATGTTTTTGTGCATGCGGTATCGCCAGTAATGTTTCGGATTGGCAGGAATATTGATTCTCTCCGCGTTCTGGTCAGCGAGCCTTACGTCCTCGTCCATAGCCATCCAGTCCTGTATGCTCAGTACGCATACCATGGATGGTGATGCCAGATGCCGTCCGATTATTTCCTGTGCCAGCTTGCCTGGCAGTGGATGAGGAGCCGCTCCTCCCAGGAAGAGCATGGTGTTGAAGTAGCATTGCGTGCGCTCGGTGTTTTCGTCCCACCATTGGCGTAGTGTCGGGGTGTCGTGTGAGGAGATAGTGCATACCGAGCGGTATGGGTTGCGTGACAGGTGTCCGAAACGCACGGACGGGTCTTTTGGCATAGACTGCAATTCGAGCGATAGTATGCGCAACTCATTCATTACCCATGGCACGCAGTCGGGAACCATACCCAAATCCTCCGCGCATACGAGCATGCGTGTCGCCTGCACGAGCTTAGGCAGCTTCTTCATAGCCTCACGATACCAGAACTGGTTATTGCGGTGATAGAAATAGTCATCGTACAGACGGTTGAAGACGGCTTTGTCGCAATCGTACAGAGCCTCATAGGTGAAGTCCTGTTGTGCCGAGATGCGTGGATGGAACTTGTTGGAATCCTTGCGGTCGCGCAGGAAGAGAACGTTGCTCACCAGAGAGTATAGTCCGTCGCGCAGGCTGTCGTGGTCAGCAAGTACTTTCTTGTCAGAGTTCATTGCCTCCAGCTGCTGACGCTCGGCGGCGAAGACGGCTTCTATCTTCTTCTGGGTATCGAACTCGGGCTTCATGACGTATATGTCGTCATGGCTGTGGTTGAGATACAGCCTCTTCACGTCCTCGGCTTTCTCGTGGAATATCCTGTCCACTATCCAGTCAGAGATGAACGGTCTTGTGAAATGGTCTTCGTGGAATGGCAGTCCGTAAGCCTCTATCTCCTCGCGCGACATGCCGAGAGACGGGGCAAACTGTCCGAGCAGACCATGAACAGCATCGGCAGGAATCTCCCAGATGCGGAAGAATCCCAGCACGTGATCTATGCGGTATGCATCGAAATACTTCGACATATTCTGGAACCTCCTTACCCACCATGCGCAGTCGTCCTTGAGCATCTCGTCCCAGTTGTATGTCGGGAAGCCCCAGTTCTGTCCGTTTGCTGAGAAGTCATCGGGTGGGGCACCAGCCTGTCCGTTAAGATTGAAGTATTTTGGCTCCATCCAGACGTCGCATCCGTATCTGTTGACGCCTATTGGTATGTCTCCCTTCAGTATTACGTGCTTGGAGCGTGCGTAGTCGTGTGCGGACTTCATCTGCTGGCTTAGCACGAACTGTACGAAGTAATGGAATGCAGCTTCCTTGTAAAGTGTGGTTCTGGTGTTGGTGAGCTTGTCGCGGTCGGCCTCGTTCCATGTGGTGTTGCCCTCCCATTTGCTGAAATCGGCAGTGCCGTTCTTATCGCGGAGCACGCAGTAGTGGGCGTATGGTACGAGCCATGCCTCAGAGTCCTTGAAGAAAGCCCTGTACTCGTTGGTGCCCATCATGCGCTTGCCCTCTTGGGCATAGATCTCGCGAAGGTATTCCACCTTTGCGTTGTTCACCCTCTCGTAGTCAATCTTCGGCAGTGCGTTGAGCTCTTTCCTAAGCTGGTCGAATTTTTTTTGCAATGTCTTGTCTGCCAAGGGTGGCAACTGGTTGATGTCGGCATATTGGGGATGGATGGCGAAGATGGAGATACAGCTGTATGGGTAGCTGTCCGTCCATGTGTGGGTGATGGTAGTGTCGTTGATAGGCAATACCTGCAACAGCCGTTGTCCGGTCTGTGCCACGAGGTCTATCATCTTTTTCAGGTCACCGAAGTCGCCAACGCCGAAGCTCGTCTTTGAGCGTAGCGAGAATACGGGAACAAGCGTACCTGCTATCTTGATGTTGTGGAACGGGAAGAATGCCTGGTCGAGGCTGTAGACAGATATGTCGCCATCTGCAAGGTGCACAAGGTCAATGGTCCTGTTGTCGCCCGTTTCCCATGTGGCTGCATTTCCGTTATTGATATCAATGGCAGCAAACTTGAACTCCATCTCGTTGCTGCTCAGCGAGTCGGCATTGATGTCCACAGTCCATTCATTGTTTACGTGCTCCGTCATTCGCATGCCCTTGTCCACATGCCATGCTCCTAGCACGTCGTCAGCACCCGTTATCACCAGCCTGTGGTTAGCCCTCAGCTGCGGAGCCTTCACGGACAGTCTGATGGTCTTGGGCATGTCAGAGGCTACGGGGACAGAGATGATGCGGCGGTTCAGACAGTCGGTGAAGGCCGAGCTGTACAGGTAAGAGTCCTCTGGCATTTCTGTCCAGTGGTCATAGATATGATAGTTGTGCGCCTTCCTTGCGTTCAGCTCGAGGCGGTGTGGGAAGGTTGTCCACTCATGGGCTTTCTCTGTTCCCGAGCAGTCCACGCTATAGTAATAGTCTATTATGGTGCCCGACTGCTTGTCCGGCATATTCATCTGGTATGACCAATGGAGCCCATCTTTGGTCCCCATTCTGAACTGCGAGGCCTTCTGGTTCCCTTTCTGGTCTGTATGGATTAGGTTCAATACCAATTCTTCGCCGAATCTGGTATGGTAGTCAATGTTGAAATTTAAGTTCATAGTCAGGTAATTGTTTATCGCCTTCAAAGGTAGTAAATTACATTAATTAATATGGAAGAGATTGTTATTTCTGAGGGGAAAAAGTTGTGCAAACGTTTGCATAATACTATAAACCAACTCTTACTGTCATGCCCTCCAGTCCTATGGCGACATCGTATTTTGCCCTGTTTCCAGTTATCAGGTCGCCAAGGAAGTAGCCCAGCATGGTTCCTCCTATGCCAATGGCGGCTCCTGCTGCCACATCGTCCCAATGGTGCCGGTTGCGGCGCACACGGTCGGCTGCCGTGAGGGCAGCCACGCCATAGCCCGCAACACATATCCACTTGTGTGAGTGCCAGTATTCCTTGCAAAGAACCGTCGCACCGGCAAAGGCCACTGTGGTATGCCCAGACGGGAAGGAGTTGTTGTCCGTACCGTCAGGTCTCCGTCTGTCCACGCAATTTTTCAGTCCCCATGTCACGCCAGAGCTGATAGCCACCGATGCGGCAGAGTTGATGACGAGCCTTTCCCATGATGATGTGCCGTCAATGCCAGCAGCTTTCAGAACAAATGCGGAGGCAAGGGGCACGAAGCGCATGGCGTCGTCTATGCCGTCGCCATGATATTCCTTGTCTTGCCCGAAGGCAGCGTTTGTAAAGGTCAGGACAAGTAATGCCGTTGTCAGTAGTCTGCGTATGCTCATTTCCTGCTGCTATCCTTTATACCGGCCACACATACTGCACCAATCACCAGGAATACTCCTGCTACAATCATCATGTTGCTCTGGTGTGAGCCTACGAGCTTAAGCAGCAGGCCGCCGCAAAGTGCGGCAATGATTTGCGGCACGCAGATGGTACCATTGAATAGTCCAAGGTATGCACCCATGTGACCGTATCCCTGCAAGGCGTTTGTGACGAACGTGAACGGCATGGCAAGCATGGCAGCCCAGCCGCAGCCTATGAGCAGGAAGGGGACGAACTGCAGGTATTGGTCGTGGATGAACGGGATGAGCGCAAAGCCTATTCCTCCGAGCACGAGGCTTAGGGCATATGCCACCTTGGTGTTGCTGAACTGCGTGAGGCATATAGCCCATACCACGCTGCCGATAGCCTGTACGGCAAACAGTATTCCTACCCAGTTGCCTGCTGTCTGGAAGTCGGCCGACGAGGGGTCGGTGGTATTCCATACAGTCTCTGCTATTGCTCCTGTGGTGTAGTTCCACATATACAGGAAACCAGCCCAGCAGAAGAACTGTACCACGCCTACCTTCCAGAATGTGGAAGGAGCCTTGCGCAGCAATGTAATCCATCCCGCATTATCCTCCTCGGCATCCTTGCTGTCGGTGCCGTTGTAGCTGTTGTACTCCTCGGGGTTCCACTCGCGTACCTTTGCTACTGTGTATATCACGCACAGGATGAGTATGGCGGCTCCTATATAGAACGACCATATAACCGAATCGGGCACTACGCCTTTCTCTGCGATATTGCTTACTCCTATCCATGTGAAGAGGAAGGGGAATACAAAGCCAGCCACGCTGCCGGCATTGCACAGGAAGCTCTGTATGGAATACGCCTTGGCCTTCTGCTTCTCATTGACCATGTCGCCTACGAGCATCTTGAACGGTTGCATGGCCATATTGATGCTGGTATCAAGAAACATGAGTGCTGCCAGTCCAAACACCATGGCTGCGCTGACTGTCAGACCAAATGAGCCAGCGTTGGGAAGCAGGCACATGACAACAACAGCAAGGGCTGCTCCTACAAACAGATAGGGAATGCGGCGGCCAAAGCGACACCATGTCTTGTCTGACAGGGTTCCGACAATGGGCTGTACGAGGATGCCCATCAGCGGTGGCAATATCCAGAAATAGGACAGGTCGTGAGGGTCGGCGCCAAGTGTGGCAAAGATGCGCGAGATGTTCGCACTCTGCAGGGCGTAGGCAATCTGTACTCCGAAGAAGCCGAAGCTCAGGTTCCATAGTCCCCAAAAATTCATGTCAGGTTTCTGTTTCATAGATGTATTGTTTTTTTTGTTATTATGTTCAAGTTTCGTCATTTATCTTCATTTATCTTCATTTATCTTCATTTATCTTCCTTTATCTCCTTTTATCTCCTTTTATCTTCATTTATCTCCCTTTACTAATTACGTTGTCATCTGGTAGTTCCCCTAATGATGAGTCTTGTCCTTACGATGCGCTTCTCCACCTGCGACATGGGCAACGACCCTTCTATGTGGCCAATCACTATGTTGGCCGCTTCCTCGCCCACAACCTTTCCCCGTTGTTCCACAGTAGTCAGCATAGGGTCGCATGATATGGCTCTTTCGCCATTTGTAAATCCGCACACGGATATGTCCTCGGGTACGCGGTAGCCCATTCGCTTGGCAGAATACAGTATTCCTATGGCTGTGTCGTCATTTACTGCAAAGAAGGCATCTGGTATTTCCTCCGAGGCCAGAAGGTCGGGAGTAATGATTTCTGCATCGGCGCGGTTGTCGCAGATGCGGAAAAACCTGTCGTCGGGCTTCAGTCCCCTCTTTAGCAAGGCATCCTTGTAGCCGTTATATCTGTTCTTGCTAATCTCCATTCCCATGGGCGAGCCGTAGAAGGCTATACGCCGGCAGCCAGTGTCAATGAGGTGGTTAACGGCCGTGAAAGCACCCATATAGTCATCCACCACCACTCGGCTGGCATTCACTCCTGTAGATATCCTGTCGTAGAACACCAGTGGGATGCCGTGTCCGATGAGCTTCTGGAAATGGTCGTAGCGCTGTGTGTCCTTAGCCTGCGACACTATAACCCCGCTCACCTTGTGGTCGTAGAATGACTCGCAAATCTTCACTTCCCTGGCATACCTCTCATTGCTCTGCGCCACCATCACCGTGTACCCCCTCAGCGAGGCCTCCTCTTCTATGCCACTCAGCACCGAGGCGAAATAGTAGTGGGGTAGGTTTGGAATGATGACACCGATGGTCTTCAGTGGCCGTTTCTTGCTGTTGCGCAGGCTCTCGGCAATGAAGTTGGGGTAATAGTTGTGCTGTCTCGCATACTCCTTGATGCGTTCCCGCTGCTCGATGCTTATGCGGGGGCTGTCTTTCAGTGCACGCGATACCGTCGCCACCGATACTCCAAGGTCGGTGGCAATATCTTTCATTGTTATAGGTGACTGTTCGTTCATAGGCGATTAGACAATCGTTGATAGGATTCTTGTGCTATTCCCCTTCTTCCTGGAGGAGAAATATGCAGATTTGCCACATTTATATATATAGGTGTATTTGACAGATGCAAAATTAAATAAAACAAAGCCTGCGTGAATGGCTGACTGAAAAATTTTGAATTATTTGTTGTGCAATCGATTGCACAAAAGAAATAACGTTTTTACATAAAAAAAAGTATGTGGTAAAATAAATAAATATAATTTTGCAACGTGAACAGTTATATAAGTTATCTCTGATTGTGTGTCAACATACTTCAATGTGTGAATAATCAGCTACTGATGAAATAGTGGATTAAACCGAAATATTTTCAAACAACAAATTGTTATAACTAAAAACTTAAGAAAATGAAGCAGGTACAAATTACAATGCCTCGAAGGGCTCTCACGCTCGTGTGCGGACTGGCCCTTTCTGCGACAGCATTTGCCCAGCAAGTGATTGTCAAAGGACATGTGAAGGATTCTGCCGGTGAGCCGATTATCGGTGCTGCCGTCCGTGTCAACGGACAAAGCGGCGGTGCCGTTACCGACATCGACGGTAACTTCTCTATCAAGGCTGACAAGGGTGCCACCGTTACGGTGTCCTATGTCGGTTATGAGCAGGCCAAGGTCTCAGTTTCCAACAACATGGTAATCACTCTCCAGGAAGACAACCAGTCGCTCAAGGAGGTTGTGGTTATCGGTTATGGACGTGCCCGCAAGACCGACCTTACCGGTTCTGTTACAGCAATCAAGCCAGATGACAAGAACCACGGACTACAGACAAACGCCCAAGACATGATCCAAGGTAAGATTGCCGGTGTCAATGTTACATCAAACGATGGTACTCCTGGTGGTGGCGCACGTATCCGTGTGCGTGGTGGTTCATCACTTACAGCATCCAATGACCCGCTTATCGTTATCGACGGTCTTGCCATGGACGACAAAGGCGTAAAGGGTCTTGCCAACCCTCTCTCAATGGTTAACCCTAACGATATCGAGAGCTTTACCGTTCTTAAGGATGCCTCGGCAACAGCCATCTATGGTAGCCGTGCTTCCAACGGTGTCATCATCATCACCACCAAGAAAGGACGCAGCGGTTCAGCACCGAAGGTCAGCTATAGCGGCAATGTTTCGATCTCAGCCAAGAAGAAAACATTCGATGTTATGGACGGACCTGAGTACATGGAGTTTATCAAGGGGCTCTATGGCGAGAACAGCGAAGCCTACAATTCACTAGGCTACATTGACGCCAACGGCAATAAGCAGTATGCCAACACAGACTGGCAGGACGAGATATATCGTACCGCCGTATCTACAGACCATAACCTTACTGTTACCGGAGGTCTGAAGAACATGCCTTACCGAGTATCTGTAGGCTATACCAACAATCAGGGTATCGTCAAGACATCCAAGTTCGAGCGTTATACTGCAAGTTTCAACATCTCTCCTACTTTGTTGGAAGATCACCTGAAGCTGAACATCAACGGTAAGGGTATGATTGCCAAGAACCGCTATGCCGACGGTGGTGCCATCGGAGCTGCAAGGTTTATGGACCCGACAAAGCCGGTAAAAGCTGACAACGAGATATACCAGAAGTATTTCGGTGGCTACTGCCAGTGGTACTCAGCATCGACATACGGTGCAAACTGGCCCTATACTACCAACAGAGATGCCACAAAGAACCCTGTAGGCATACTCGACCAGAAGAACGACAAGGCAAACTCCAAGTCATTCATCGGCAACATTGAGGCCGACTATTCAATACACGGACTTGAAGACCTTCACCTGCATGTAAATGCCGGCATGGACTATTCTACCGGTAAGCAGACTACCGCATACGGTCCGATGGCAGCATCTTACGAGAACTCACTTCCCGTAAACTACTACGGTTACAACAAATGGGACAAGAGAGACACATACAACATGCAGCTCTCTATGTACGCACAGTACATGAAGGACTTCAACGATGCACACCATTTCGACATCATGGCAGGCTACGAATGGCAGAAGTTCCATGAGAAGAGCGACTGGTTCGGTACAGGCTACTACCAGAACGGTTATCTCGAATTCGACACCAACAGACCTTATAACACACCGTCTGCTGACGAGATAACAAAATACGAGACAGAGAACTATCTCGTTTCTTTCTTCGGACGCCTCAACTACTCTCTCCTCGACCGTTACCTCGTTACATTCACCATCCGTGACGACGGTTCATCACGTTTCCACAAAGACAACCGCTGGGGTATATTCCCATCTGTCGCTTTGGCATGGAAAATCAATGAAGAACCATTTATGAAGAAACTCACGGCTGTAAGCGACATGAAGCTTCGTCTGGGTTGGGGTATTACTGGTCAGCAGAACGTTGGTGGCTCAGCAGGTGACTACTACTATCTCGACACATTCACTCCAAACAAGGACCACGCATACTATCCTCTCTTCGGTGACGGTACAACGGCACGTCCTGATGCTACAAACAAGGATCTCACATGGGAGAAGACAACTACATGGAATGCCGGTCTCGACCTCGGCTTCCTCAACAACCGTCTGTCATTCAGCCTTGACTGGTACTACCGCAAGACAAAGGACCTTATCAATACCGTATATGTAGAAGCTGGTTCTACATTCCGCAACAAGCTGACAAGCAACATCGGTTCTCTGCACAACACCGGTCTGGAATTTACGACAACCGTACGCCCGGTACAGACAAGAGACTGGTCATGGGAAGTAAGCTATAACCTAACATATAACAAGAACGAGATTGACGAACTCAACGTAGGTGGTGGCAACACTACTGTTCCTACAGGAGGTGTCAGCGCAGGAACCGGAGGTTACATCCAGGCTCATGCAACAGGTCATCCTGCAAGTGCTTTCTACGTATACCAGCAGGTTTACGACGAGAACGGCAGACCTATCCAGAATGCTTTCGTTGACCGCAACGGCAACGGAACCATAGACAGTGGTGACAAGTACTTCTACTACAAGCCGGAAGCAGATGTCCTCATGGGACTTTCTTCACGTCTGACCTACAAGAACTTCGATTTCGGATTCTCCATGCGTGCAAGTCTTGGCAACTATGTATACAACGACAACGAAGCAGGATGCTACAATGTCGGCAAGGGTGCCATCTATACCCTCGGATATGCAGCTAACCGCACTATGGGCGCATTGAGACTTAACTTCCAGAGCCCACTTACCGAGCAGGCTTATTCCGACTACTTCGTACAGAACGCTTCGTTCCTGAAGCTTGACAACATCACACTCGGTTACAGCTTCGACAAGCTCTTCGGTGCAAAGATTTCAGGACGTGTTTACGCTACAGTACAGAACGTACTTACCATTACCGACTACGACGGCATCGACCCTGAGGTTGCAGGTGGTATAGACAACAACTTGTACCCACGCGCACTCACTACAATACTCGGTCTTAGCCTGAATTTCTAAAAAACATACAAGACATTTATAAAGTATAAGTTTATGAAACTATATAATTTCAAGAACATTTTGATGGGAGCGGCTATGGTCGTCGCATCAGCGGGACTCTCTTCGTGTGTCGGTGATCTTGATGTCGAGAACATCAACCCGCAGAAAGAGACGTCCACACAATTTGACTATATCCTGAACAAGCTCTATGCCAACATGGTGCTTACCGGTCAGAAAGGTCCTGATGGTCAAGGTGACCTCGACGATATAGACGAAGGTACCTCAAGCATGATACGCCAGCTATGGAACGCACATTCGCTGACCACTGATGAGGCTAAGTGTGTATGGGGTGACGAAGGTATTCCTGAGTTCAACCACAACTCATGGACAGACGCACATCCTATGATGAAGGCTCTTTATTACCGACTCTATTTCGGCATCACAATGGCAAACTTCTATCTTGAGAACGCCAATGGCAGCGATGCGGAGAACCTTACAAAACGTGCCGAAGCCCGTTTCATGAGAGCGTTGCACATGTACTACCTCCTCGACCTTTGGGGAAATGTACCTATCAAGACTACTGTTTCTGCCGAGTCGACACCGCAGTCACCACGTGCTGACGTGTTCGCATTCGTTGAGAAGGAACTTAAGGCTGTTATCGGTGAAGGCGAAGGCAACGAAGTATTGGCAGACAAGGCACCAGCCTACGGACGTGCCGACAAAGTTGCCGCATACATTCTCCTCTCCCGTCTGTATCTCAATGCTGAAGTCTACACAGGTACTGCTCAGTGGCAGAAAGCAAAAGACTATGCCGGCAAGGCTATGAACGGAGGTTACTCTCTCTGCAAGAACGGTCTGAACGGATACTCCGCTTACCAGCTCCTCTTCATGGGCGATAACGATACCAACGGTGCTCAGACAGAGATTGTACTCCCTGCTATCCACGATGGAATTAACACACAGACATGGGGTGGATGCCTTTTCATCATCGCTTCAACAAACGGTAAGGACTCAAAGACAGGTGCTCCTAACATAGACCTCGGCTCCACAGAGGCTTGGGGCGGTAACCGTTCTACCATACAGTATGTACAGAAGTTCATCACCGATGACAGCAACATCAAGGATTTGCTCAACCCGGCAGATGTAGCCACAGCTGTAGGCGACGACCGTGCCTTGTTCTCATGCAGCAAGCACACAATGAACATGGAAGACGAGAGCGACTACTATTCAGGTTACGCATACAACAAGTTCACAAACATACATGCAGACGGCACAGCCCACAAGCATTCACAGTTTGTTGACACCGACTTCCCGATGATTCGTCTGGCAGAGGCTTACCTCAACTATGCAGAAGCCGATGCTCGCCTCAACGGCAACCGTTGTACAGCCGACGGTCTGGGCAAGATAAAGGAAATCAGAAGCAGAGCACACGCAACAGTTCCTTCTGCATTCACACTTGAGGATATCTGCGACGAGTGGGCACGCGAGTTCGGTTTCGAGTGTATGCGCCGCACCACACTTATCCGCTTCGGTAAGTTCGGAGGCGACTCCAACTACTACTGGCAGTGGAAGGGCGGTACAGCCAACGGACGTCAGATAGACTCCAAGTACAACCTCTTTGCTATTCCTAACAGCGTGGTTTCTGAAACCATCAAGCAGAACCCAGGTTATTAATAACACTATAAAACTGAAGCTATTATGAAAAAAATATTGTTAATGGCATCTGTAGCGGTTGCTATGGGCTTGTTCACAGCCTGCGACAGCGATCGGGACGACAACCCTACACTCACCATACCTGAGACATTCAGACTGAACGCTCCTGCCATTGCTGAGAACAACACTATAGACCTCGCCAATACAGAGACTATAACCATCACTTGCGACCAGCCAAACTATGGCGGATATCCTGTTGTTACAGAATATACAGTGGAGTATTCAACATCGGAGACTTTCGAAGAAGGTGCTACATATACCATGCCTTCAACCTATACTTCGACAGTCATCAACCTTTCTGCAAAGACCATCAACAGCACTCTAATCGAAGCCTATCAGGCTGAGCATGGAGAGAACACAAGTCCCGCAGCCGACTTCCCACTCTACATCCGCCTTGCAGCTAAGCCGGCAAACGTTGATGTGACTCCGGTTTACTCTAACACCATCACTCTGCCCAGTTGCCGTGCTACATTCAAGGCTCCGGATGTAACAATACCTGCAGACCTCTTCGTTGTTGGATCTAACATAGGCAATGCATGGAACACCTGGCAGCGTCTGGCTCATCCGTTCGGTACAAGCGGTGTATACTACACTGTTGTATGGATGCCTGAAGGCGGTGGACAATTCAAGTTCGGTACAAAGGAAGGCGACTGGACAGGACACTCCGCAATCTCCGAATTCAATGACGTAGCTAACGTAGGCATCACAGCCGCAAGCGACGACAATATAGTATTCGGCAAGGGCGGATGGTTCACTCTCGAATTCATCGCCAAGATAAAGGGTGGCGCACTCGTCTATACACTCAATGTCTACGATGCACATGTATTCGTCACCGGTAATGCCTGCGGTGGCTTCCCAACCGACGTTATGCTTGAGTGTACACCTCCTGCCGACAACACCGGCGAATGGGTTTCACCAGAGTTTACAGCCAGCGGTGAATTGCGCGCTTACATACAGGTTGGCGACCGTGACTGGTGGCGTACAGAGTTTACTCTGAAGAATGGTTCAGAGATATTCTTCCGTGAGGTTACTGACATCCCAAGCAGTTGGGAAGACGCTCTTGGTGCAGACTATTCAGTAGCAGCATCTGCCGGCAAGAGACTTTATGTAAGTTTCGACTCTGGTACAGGCTCAGTTAAATAATTAGAGTAATAACCATATAATCGTAATTTCATTATGAATAAATATATTTTATTTGGTGGCGCAATGCTTACAATGGTCGCTCTCTCATCTTGCGATGAAAGCTTCGACGACTGGGCTTTACCATCAACCAACGAACCCGAGGCTGCCCTGGCAGCCTACGGGGTTGACATCACAGGCTCTGGCGTAGAGGTCGACATGAACGATGCTAATCGTCCTGACTCTATCAAAATAGTTTCGCTTTCTAAATCGAATGAGGAAATAACGGAACTGGTATTCGACAAGATTACTGTCAACGGATGCAAGATACCATACACTATCAAGGGTAATGACGTATACGTAGGCACCTATGCTCTCGACTCCCTTGCACGTCTTGCCTTGAGCAGCCAGAAGTATGAGAAACGTGCGCTCAACGTTGCCGTTGATGCTCATGCCCTGCTTTCCAACGGTTCGTCAGTGGCATTCTCAAAGGAACTGGTACAGTATGAGACTCCTGTACAGACTCCTGCCATAGACCCCAATGGCTACTATTTGCTCGGTGACGTAAGCGGCAACGGCTGGAACCCTGCATCTCCCGTATGGCTGACGAGAGTTGAAGAAGGTGTTTACGAAGGTACGGTAACGACAACAGGTGCCGGTGACCACTGGTATAAGTATTATGGCGGCACAGACTGGGGAGACTGGGATGGTGCAAACGCTCACTGCTATGGTTGCGATGTCAACGGTGACGCATCTTTGTTCAACTTCATCAACTGGACTGCAAACCTCCAGTGCCCCGTCATCAACGGCGAGGGTCTGTGGAAGGTAAGACTCGACGTGAACAACTGGACATACACCATCAGCGAGGTAAAGCCCGACCTTTATATGACTGGCAGCAACTACGGATGGGGTAATACAAGTAATGGAGGCATTTGGCTTCCTATGACTCCATGCTACGGCTCTAACGAAGACTTCTGGACTATCATCTATCTACATGAGGGTGAGCAATTCAAGTTCGCTCCACAGGCTGGCTGGGGTGGTGACTTCGGTGCACAGGCAGAAATCAATGATGTTGCCGGAGCAAACATCACCATTAGCGAAACAAACCTCGTTTGCGGTAAGGCCGGTTGGTATCTCCTGTATATCCACAACGGTTCTTCACGCAAGTTCAATGTTCTCCCGGCAGATGTTTACCTTATGGGTGATACAGCAGGCGAATGGAACATAAACGCTGAACATAAGTTCACAGTTCCTGCAACAGAGGACGGACAATTCGTTTCTCCGGCCTTTGTCGCTGACGCCGAACTCCGTATGTGCGTTAAGATTGACGGTTTCGACTGGTGGATGACAGAGTTCATCATAGCCGATGGCAAGATTGACTACCGTGGACGTGGTGGTGACCAGGCACGTCTGAATGTTGGTGCAGGTCAGAAAGCTTATTTGAATTTCACAGCCAACACAGGTGAAGTCAAATAATGACACCTCTTCATAAATAATACATTTGCATGTTTGATTGGGTGACGGCACAGTGGTGTCGTCACCCTTTTTATCTTCATAGCTGACAAGATTAATAATCTTACATCCTATAGATTAATAATCTTACGGCCTAAAGATTAATAATCATGAGCGGTCGAAAAATTGTTTGCCATCAAGTAACTACTCTGTTCACCACAGGAACCTTTCCCTGAGCAAAAAGTGAAATAATAGATACATGTTATATAGAAGTCTTTTTTTCTCCTTTATCTCTTTTGCTTCTAATCATTTTATTCATATACGTTCTTCTTTCGCGCGCGTAACAATTTTACAATTTACTGTCATCTGTCACCATTAATGTTTAAATGGTTTAGTATCAATGCCTTATCATGGTGACAGATGGGTGACAGACGATTTTTGCTGTCACCGACATCGACATCAAAAAACGCTTACCCGACATCGATATCAAAAAACGCTTTTTTTGTGCGGTCTCAGCCCTGTTTTCAAATCGTCTGTCACCATCACGAAAAAGTAAATTACTGATAGCCAGCGTGTTGTCAATAGACGGTGACAGTGACAGATGTTTTGCAACTTTTTTTTATCAAGGTAATTCAACTTCCGTTAGTTCAAATAGATTGTGGTTCAGGGCGTGCCTCGCAACCTTGAGCACCAGCAACATCCACTTGCGAAACTCTTAAATTAAGGTAATAAAACGCCGTTTTCCCAATCATAAAACGGCGGTTTTCCCATCATAAAACGGCGTTTTACGAGCGAAAAACAGCAGTTTTCAAGACAGAAAACGGCGTTTTTCTAACCATAAAATGTAAGGGCATAAGAGTTTTTCGGCCAGCGACCGTTGGTCTGGGGCGTAACACCACTTCTGAAACACAATCTATTTGAACGTAACTACCCGGTCTTCTGAGATAGGTGGCAACGGATTCCTATCTCCGAATATCGCCATCAGATAATATGTTTTCCACAAACTCTTTTGGCAGGATGATGTTCTCTACGCAGATGGCATCCTTAAACAAGGGCGCAATCTCCTCATTACGAAATCCAGCTATGCCACATCCTATTCGGGTGACGAGGAACGTGAGCTCCTTATGCTCTTTGGAAAAGAGGATAAAGTCATCCACGTACGGCTTGACGGTGTCAACACCGCCCTGCATGGTTGGAATTGCGTATGTCCGGCCATGAAGGCCAACACCCTCGCCCCACACAGCACCAAACCGCCTGTAAGCTAACCATGCCGCACCGCCTCCATGTGCGCCTGCCAGATTGCTGCCAAAGACAAATATCTCGTTCTCTCTCAACTCCGAAATCCTTTCGGAGGTATATTCCCTGTCGTACATAATCTTTTAAATTTTGTTACAAATATAAACCTTTTATTTATAATAACCAAGCAGTTTTGCCTTAAAAAAGCCACAGCAACATGCAAAAAGTGTAATATGTTGGATTTCATCCTTCGTTTTCTCGCCATGGCAATGATTGAGCAAGCTCATCATTGCTCATCTGGCTTAACGAAAACGTTGGATTTCTTTTCGTGTCCAATAGTTGATTTCTTGTCATGGCCTGGATAAATAACACAATTGTCTGGCAAAAGATGTGTTAGGAACTTCAAGCTTTTTGTCAGCTCGTCATAAGACCCAAAAGGCAAGTCGCTTCTGCCTATACCCAAGCGAAACAATGTGTCACCGGTAAATGCCAAGCATTCTTTCTCGCAATAATATACAACACTGCCTGGAGAATGTCCTGGGGTATGTAATGTAACCAGATTATGGCTGCCGAAGGATATTATCTCAAAATCCTTTAGATAGTGTTTGGGTTTTACAATGTTGTACCGAAAGCCTCCTGCACCATAGATTTCCTCAATTCTCATCTCGACTCTCTCCATCAATGTCTCCTCGGCGTGATGAACTTCGGGTAACAGTCCAAACTCATCATGAATTTGGTCACATGACAACAGATGGTCATAATGCCCATGTGTCAGCAAGCACCTTACAGGTTTCAATTGCTCATCATGTAAGTATTGCTGTAACATCTTTCTCTCATAAGCCTTTTCTGCACAAGGATCAATGATTACACATTCATTGGTCTCGTCACTAACCACATAGCAGTTTGCCCGTGCTGCATTAAAGCAAAATCTCTTTACGTTGATCATTTTACCAATAAGTTTCTATACGTTTTCGATATAATCATCATATCTATATTCAATCACCTTAGGTGAATAGCCTCGTTCATGTATGTCATTGCCATACATGTCAATATTGTGTTTAACACCAAGCGTGTCAGTAAATGAGCATACATGTAGTTTGCCATGTCCATACTCTTCATCACGAAACACGAAATCTGTACCCCGCGCTATTATTTCTGTCTTGCTAAATAGGGTGTTGTATTTCTCTCCCATAAGCATATACATCTCTTCATGTTTTACGGAGTATTCCACATCTTTTTCGTAGCAGCGTGGTATATGCCTTAACGTGTCTACCCTATAGCCATTCTCTAAGCATTTGCCAAAAGGGTGGAAGGCTGTCACCAACCTTATTTGATGGCCATCGTTAATTGCGCGCAAGCCAGTATCAAGTTTTATCGCAGTTGTGATAAATGCGATATATCCGATACCGATAAAGTATATTATCCATCCGTCTTTGTCGTCTGTTATGCTATCTGGAAGCATATAGAAAAATAGAGCCAAGAGCCAGAAGGCAGGCATAATTAACACGGTGTAATAATGCTCACAGTAAAGACTGTAGCCAATTATTAGAGCGGCTACTGATATCTTTATGATAAAAACTATTATCTTCATACAGGAAAGCTTTATTTATGGTTATTAAATTTCGAAGATAAGAAGATTGTCTTGTTTCAGGCCTTTATTCTCTTAAGGGGGGCTATTAATTCCCACCTTAACTTAGTGATGATAATTCATATCAAGTTATTTTTTATCGTCTCTTAAATTCAGCCTGTGCTGCGCTATCCAGTCAATGATGCCTCTGGCAATGGAAACGTGGGCACTCAGGGTTTGGCTTCCTTTCATTACAATGTTCACGCTAATTGTATACCCGGGAATGAAACCACAAAACATGGTGCAGCGGTAACCAATATTGTTTGCTTGCGAAACATTTGTTATGCCAGACACTGAGACATATTCTGAAGCTACATTCCTTAGTGTCCCACACTCAACTTCTGCCCTCATCGCGTTTTTTAATGAGTCAATATTGCGCCTTAGAGCCATTTGCTCATATATTGCTTTGGTAGAATCTGACTCGTAAAACCGTGGCATCATCATTCTGCCATCGTTGGCTATCCCCTGCATCCATATGGTCATTTGCAATGGGGTGATTCTGTCCCGATAACCTAATATCCCTATGGGGTCCCATGGAGTATTCTCATAATCGTTGCAGAACTCCTCGTATGTCCTTTCATCATCTTTGTCTCCCAGGTCAATTCCTGTTTTGCCGAGATAATATGCCAGAGTCCCCATAGATCTTGCAAAATGTGCCTCGCATGCTTTTAGAATGACTATGTCAGAGCAATTCATGGCCCTGTCTAACCTGATATCTCCCCAGCCGTCAATCGGTCTGTTGTAGTCTTTTATGGTGCAACCGGCCTGCTTGTCAGTAAATACTCCTGAAGTATGGTAACTCTCACCAGAGGAAGCTCCACACTCAAGAAGTGCGAGAAATAGGACTGCTCTTGAATTCCCTGCTGCCACATAATGCTTGTAGTCATCATCTTGTTCCCACCCCTGGCTTGTGCGGGTGAGATTGATATTTGACCTTACAATCCCACTCTTGGTTTCCATCACGACTACAGACGCAAACGAAACGTCAGTCTCTATTGGTTTGACAACTTCCATAATTATATTCTTTGACGCGTTATGCAACGTTGTGTCTTGAAGGGATTGTGCATGGATATTCATAGCCACGAGCACAATAATTAGTGTAACAATGTTTCTCATATCATTCTTTTTTACTGTTATTGTTTTGTTGTGATAACATCTTATAGTCATACATTCTGGCATCTCTACATATATGGTTCTATAGCTTCAGCCCAATTTTCAGGAAATGTAGATGGATAAAGACTGACGGCCTTTGATGCAGCAGCTTTTGCCTCTTCTGTCTTCCCTTGCATGCCAAGATTTAACGAATAAAGCCAATACATATATGAAAGTGTCTCGTCGAAAACGCCAGGTTCCTGTTTCCAGTACTTAATGGCCTTTGCAATTAGTATCTCGGCCTGGTGGTCTTGTTTCGTTGCCCCCCAATACGAATATACCAAAGCCAGACCGTCAAGGTCGTTTGCAGCTTTCATGAGCCTAACGGCCTGCTGCCAGAGCTCATCCGATTTGTCTTGCATGCCACATGTCTCCAGCACATCTGCATAGTTGCGTAACGCAACGGCGATGTCTTTTGTCGTTGCATATAGCATATACTCAGCTTGCATTGCTTCTTCGAAGAAATCGACGGCATAATAATATAGCTCATACGCTATAGCCCATTCGGTAATTGCCATTGACACCTCAAACCTGCAAGAAGCATCAGCTCTGTTTATAAGTTCTTTCCATTGCTTTATGCCTTTTTCTATGTTTCCTTTTAGTATTGTAATCCGGGCCAGATTGACAGACAGCAACAGGCGGTCTTTTAAATTGGTCGTGTTGTTGATCTCGTTAAGAATATGTTTTCTGGCATCATGATATTTCCCTCTTCCCAAATCAATTTCAAAACCAAGCAACGAGATGCTTCTTGCATACTCTTTGCCAATAACACAATCGGGAACCGTGCCCCCCTCAAAGACGGGACTTAGGGCATCAACCAATGCCTTGTCAGGGCTTATTTCGCCAATGAAGATTTGACGAGCTTTTTCAAGATGAGTTGCGCATTTGTCATAATCTCTACGTGTCAGGCATGTTGATGTCTCACTGATAGCCTTGTAAAAGCGAACACCTGGAGCAAATGTGGCATCATTCGTATGAAGCGGTTGCATTAGAGCTTCATAAATGTCCGCTGTGCAAAAGCACCCTCTTTCATGGCTCGACTCAATAATAGCAGAGTACAATGCTGATATGTCTGCAGCGGAGTAGCCATAATTGAAGTGGTTGTAATTGACATAGTCACGATATGCTTCAATACTCTTTCTGGATAGGCCGGCATGCGCATATATGAGATAACGGATTATGGATATCGTGCTTAATTCCGGAGAATAATTGGAATATAATTTTAAGCACATTAACTCCGCTTTTTCGAGATACTCATTGGCGGTAGACGGATTGTCTATGGCTAACAATGACTCAATCTCGAAAAACATTATCCGTAAAGGATGAATCTCTGGTATGTCTCTCTTCTTAATAAGTCTTTTGCCCTCCCGAAACCATCGGATGCAACTCCCCCTTATACCACAAAAACCGCAGAGAAGTGACAAGTACAAACAGATACGAATGTTTTTGTCAGTGGAGTTTTCTTGCATGTTGTTTAAATATGCGTTGTAAGCATAATGGAAAGCCATAGCTGTGAGACCTAAGTCGTTATTCATTTTTGAGCGGGATATAAGTAACTCGTTATCATTCGTCGATGACAGTTCTGCCGCATTAAAGAAGGCAATGGCTTCATCGTATCTGAAAATATTGGCATACAATGTTCCTAATGGTCTATAGAAACTTATGTCACCCGTAATTCTCATGCAGAATGACAACAGCTTGTAGTCTATACGTTCTTCCAAACGAGTTACGGGACGTCTCTTGTTATTGGGGAAAGACAGCTCGACATTTGAGGCAAAATGCAGAACACTCTTCATGAAAAGCTTGACGAACGGGTCATCCTTTCCAATAACATTATCCCATTTCTCCATGATATATCCCAACAGCAGTCTGGCTGCAACAAAATACTGCTGTCTGGAAGCATAATCGTCTAAGGGCTCTATTGATAAATAGCCATCAAGATTTGATAACAGGCACATCAGGTAGTTCACTCTTAATGTGCGCTTGTCCAATATTGCGCAAGATACCCCCGTGTCACAATATATCCTGTTGTGATCGAGAAATAGCCAATTCCTTCTGTCAAGAGAAGATATCATGTCGCATAATACATGAGGGTCGTCTGGCTTATGGAGATTACACAGAGCAGCAATCTCCAATCCTTCCATGCATATAACAGAGGCTATAGTCATCAACCGCTTTTCCTCCTCTGTCAATGTCTCTGCAAACATCTTCCGGATATACTCTTTGTTCATATCGTTATATTATTACGTTTATACAAGTTGCTTTATAAATCATGTTTATATATAGTTAATTGCAGGTAACGTTACCATTGCCCCCTTTCCTTTCAGGAATGTAAAAGGTCTTAGTCGGTATCGCCGAAGACATATCCTATCCTCAAACCGAAAGACGGCGCGTGCTCAAACTCGCCAAAACGCATGTATTCCCCACCTTTTGACGATACGCTTTTCCCTTCAATTCTCTGTTTCATGGGACGGTAAAAAACGCCAATAGAGAAGCCATATAACACCAAATCAGCAGATATCTTTATCGAGAAAGAGCCGCTCTTGATATCAGGGTCAAACCATGCTGCAGATGTTGAGTAGCCAATAAATGGATTGATCATTAATCCTGTTGTACTGTCAAAACCGTCAAAGGGAATAAAGAAAGACGGACCCATATATATGTCCCAGATAAACTTGCTATCATTGAACCACTCAATTTTTTCTGTGTTTATCCAACGGAAATTCGCAGAAAGTCCGAAGCCTGCAATCCCGTCATCGCCAGAGCCTCTGAATCCTAACTCCACTTCAGGACAGAAACTGCTTTTCACTGACATTCCGTCCTGCTTAAGTTTCTGACTTATTGTGCTTCCGAAATGAGCCCACCCGTCAAATCTTTGTGATTTTCCTTGTGCAGAGCACATTAGAAGTAACGATAATATTACTATTCTACTGGCAATAAATAAATTAGTCTTTTTCATTGTTCCTTTTCTTTTAAGATTTGTTATTGTAATGATAATATTTGCGGAATCTGTCGTCATTGCATTTTTGTTATTGCGCCAATGATGTTTTCCACGACGCTCACCGTCTGTGCATCTCCTCAACACAACACCATTCGTAGAGGCTATGCCCGTTCTGTTGTCCGGAATAAAGGCATGGACCGCCAGGAATCATGCCAGGAATGCCTGCTGTATGCAATGTCCTATTTATGGAGAGTTTGCTCGCTTGGTGTCACCTGCACAAACGGGATAGCACGGCATGTCTTTACTGTCGCGCTGTCAAGATATTGGTGGAGGGTATCATTCCTCTGCCCTTCCGTCATGGGAAATGACAATGGGGCAGGGTCATCTATGGACTGGCTTTCTGTTGTGGCATAAGAGAGGAAACGCTTTTTCATCTTGTCTGTACGTTGGGCGACATCATTGGCCGACAAAGTCAGTTTTAAAAGCGAACGAAGACTCGGCGCAGACAGGGCTTTAACCTTGTCAATATTTTGTGGACGAATTGCCCCAACAGGTTTTATGCTTTCACCTTGACATACCTGAGGAATGTTCAGGATACCTTGTATGGTTCCTCTAACAATAGTATACTTTGCTGCATTCTTTGCTGTATTCTCAGCAATCTTTACGCCTGCTGTGAGTATTCTACCCTGTGCGTCAGCATGTGCGGCAACAAGACTAAAGACTATAAACATCACTGCTGATATAAAACCAGACTTCAAGAAAAAATAAGTTTTCATAATCAATATGTTTTATTGGTTTAACATGATTTTACCAGTAATTCCTGGTTTACGACTGCAAAATTATATCATATACAATTACGTTATCCCGTTTTTTGAAATAATGTTAAAAAAAAAGGAAAATGCAACGTTGCATTTTCCTTTTGCCATATAAAATGTATCGTTTGATCTATTCATTTAGCTGTCTTCTGTCATCACTTACCATGTCTTTTAGTTCCAGAATAAGACCTGCAATACTGGTTTCGTTGTTCTGTGCATATTCTATAACTATACTGGTTTTCTTTTCTGACTCTAACAGAGTTACCAAATCGCGCTTGACACGTCTCAAGCTTTGCTCGTTTACTTCAAACAAGTTGCGGAAGCGACTTACTGGAATATTTGTTCCCGTCATCAGTAATGCGAGAAGGTTTGCTTGCATAAACTGACCTCCGTTGCTTTCTTTAATGCTTATTCCTAATTTCTTAAGAAAAGTCATTTCTGAACCGCTGGCAAATATCTTATACAATTCATCAATGTTCTTTATGATGTTGGATGATATTTCTTTTAGAGCCCCTAACAGTTTCTTTCCCTCATCTTCATCTTTTTTTCTAAAAGCTTCGCCTTTTTTGGCATACTCACCTTTCTTTTCCCGATTTTCTATTTCTTTTATTTTCTTCTCATATGTAGTGTTGGCTTCGTCGTATTTTGGTAAAAGATTACGGATTTCCCACAAAACAAGGAATATTGATAGTTGCCTGTCTATAATAAAGATGAGTTTCATGAGTTCTGTCATGTCATCAGCAGCATCTATTCTGTTTTTAATATCCAGATAATTATCTTTTATGAGTCCGAGTGTTGTGTGAAACATTGATTTCTCAAAGAAATCACTTTGAGCAGTACCACATTCCTTTATCTTTTTATCTATATATTCCTTTATATTGTCTTTTGAAGATTTGTCATTTATCTTTCTCGACAGTTTCTCAATATTAGCTATTTTCTTGTCTGGTGAGGCTGCTGAATGCAGGATTTTGGAGATTTCATCTGTCACCTCGGGAATCAATGGCAGTTTGGAAAACAATGACTTATAAGAAGACAGAATGCTCAGCGTTGATGTTGCTCCTGACAGCCATTGGGAGTTTTCCTTAATCTGATTGCTTAAAGACGACAAAGTATGGTTCTTTATGGCTTTATTTGTTTTGTCTATCTGGTTTGCGGCATTATCCAGACCACTTTTCTTTATCTCCCTAATTTGTTCTTGGAGAATTTGTATTAGCATGGATGGAACCTTGCCCGTTAGTTTCATTATTCTAAGACTGATATTACGCAATTGGGCCAATGCTATTTTCTTTCCAGAGATATCAACGCTCTCTACCTCCGAAATCAATCCGTCAAGCTCCGTGGTGGTTCCTGTGTCAAGATGCTCGCGCACGGAATTCAACTCGTTAAGGCGTAGGACCAGTCCGTCCTTGAACGTCCGGACAGCATGGCGGCTCATCTTATATCGGTCGTGCCACCACAGGCCGATTATTATTGATACAATTATAATTGTAAAAATCAATATGTTTGTTCTGGAAAAGTAATCTTGGTCATTGAACTTAACCCTATAATAAGTTCCCGCGGTTTCAATGCTGTTTTCTTTAGACAGGTCGGTAGAGAAAACATAGACTCCATTACTTGATCCAGCAATAACCTTGTTGTCAAACACAAGGCATGCCATGGGGTTAAACTGAATGTCAATAAAATATCTTTTCAGGCTATCGCATAGGTTCGTTATTCCGAAACTTGGAATGCCATAGACATGAGTTGAGTCCAGCACTAATAAGCGATTATATCCGGATAGCTCCGCTTCCTTTGTGAAAGACGAGTCGTTGTTAATGATAAAATATCCACGATTGGTAAGGATGTGCTTAACGTTTTGCAATGAATCAATCCCCATGTCACGTATGAATGTATACGGGGCGGAACCTTTAAGTGTCCTTGTGAAGGAATTGTTTTTTCCAAAGAACACACCGTCATTCAGGGTGCAAAACAGCAGCTGGTCTCCATTTGATGCAAATTTAGTAATAAAAGGATCCTTAATCGGTTCTTTGGTCGTTGGGTCTGCAAGCGGGATATTTTTGTTGATGTTGTTGATATTTCTGAAACCATCTCGAACGCCAACATATACATTTTCTGCGTCTTTCCCAATTGCTGTTACCTCAAATTTTGATTTGGGGTTTTGCCTGATAATATGGTCCCACGAGAGAATTGAATTCAAGAAATAGTTGGAATAAAGCTTGGCTTTATATATTTCATGGTTGGCGTCAACATAATAAAGAGTGTCATTAAGGACCTCCATAAAACTGATATCCTTTACTCCTTTAGGAATATCCTTAAATTGAGTTGCTTCAGTTTCACCTTTCTTTTGGCGATAAACCTTCGTGCCAATAAGGTAATAGATGTTGTCATCGTCGGTACATGCTAATCTCACATTGCCGTCGGAATTAAACACATCCTGATGATGGCCAACTCGCGAAACAGAATGAAGAGTCACAAGTAGAGACCGCCTGTTCGATAGGTCATTTTCTATTATGTTTCTACATTTTGTCCGTATGGATTTCTGTGAAGGAACAACCATAAACTTATCAGGATTCTTTAAATCCTTATCTTTTACGAGCTGTATGTAATGGTTGCTTATGAAATAGTTTGTGCCTTCCGTCTTGTCATAATAGTAAATTTGGGCTGGGAGTTTAAGAGCATAAGACTCTTTTGGCTTTCCATCGATGTCTGTAACTAATAAGGAGTCTCCAACTAAAGAATAGATGGAATCATCATGAATGGCAACGTTGTGAGTTTTTTGTAAAAACAGCTTTTCTACGTTGTTGCTCGCAAGATTGACACGCAGCAATCCTGAGTCACTGGCGCAAAACAAGTATTGGTTTTTATATGGCTGGATACTTCTTGTGCCAACGGGGCTAATATTCTCGGGGGCATCTTTATATCTGCTGGGGAATAATATCGTGAGAGTACTGTCATTAACATCAGTTTCTTTAGGTACATAGTACAGTCCATGGCTGGTCGCTACATATACTATTGAGTTATGGACAGAAATGTCATATGCAGAATATTGGGTCTTTTTGGATTTCAGCGGAATATAAAAACGACCATGTCTTTTCTTTACGCATAGGGAGTCGCCTTTTAGGTCGCAACAGAAAAGTCCCATGTTTCTGGTCCCTATCCAATAATTACCTGCTGAATCTCTAACAACCTTATAAATACGGTCAAAGGCAGTTGTGATTTTTTCAAGGTGCTGATTCTCTGAGTTGTAAATGTATACAATGCCGTCCTCCGTGCCGATATAAAAGATGTTGTCTTTTAAATGGTCCTTGGATATGGAGGCCAACGTCTCCTCAAAGAAAACCTCAGATTCATTCAAAGACATAGAACGTTTTTCTTCGGAACAGCCGATAAGGAAAAGGCCAAGAAGCATCAAGAATGTATATCTCATAATGGTTGTTGGTGGAATAGTTGAAATGGGAATCATGGTATGAAATTGCAAGTTGTTGTTCGTTTTGGGTTTATATGCCACAAAAATACAAAAAATTAATGAATTGGTGTTTGTTTTTCTCATAAAAATGATTGTTCCCTCAAATGTATGTGGAGTAAAACATGTGGTTTGCGATGGAAAAATAGATTTTCCCTTGGTTACAGAGGCAAAAATTCAATTATTTTATGTAAGTTTGCAATCGGATTACTATGGTGTCCGACTGTTGCCATTGGCACATGACCGGACCTTTGTGATGACAGACGGACACGGAAGGAGAAAAGTGGAGTATATGGACGATATACGCAAGACAAAGGTGACAATGGTGCAATATGACATTGCCTGGCGTATGGTGGCAGAGAACAGGAATAGGATAGAAAGCCTTGTCGCCGCCCTGCCAGCCTGCGATGTAATAGTGCTTCCAGAGATGTTTACAACAGGATTTGTTGCTGAGCCTCATGGCGTTGCCGAGAAGGCCGGTGACAGCGAGACTGTCAGATGGATGGCCCGGATGGCACAATACCGTGACTGCGCAGTGGCCGGAAGCATAGTTGTGAGGACTGATGAGGGCTTCCGCAACAGGTTGTATTTTGTTACCCCCGACGGTGTGAGCTATTATGACAAGCACCACCTTTTCGGCTACGGAGGCGAGGACAGACACTTTGTCGCCGGACAACAGAGGCTGGTTGTGGAGTGGAGGGGAGTGAGATGGATGCCCGTGATATGTTATGACCTACGCTTCCCCACATGGTGCCGCAACCGTGAGGACTATGACGTGATGATTTGCGTGGCCAGCTGGCCACAGGGACGCATACAAGTGTGGCGCACATTGCTTGCTGCAAGGGCTATAGAGAACCAGTGCTTTACTGTTGGCGTCAACAGGGTCGGCGACGACCCTACGGGACATTACAGTGGAGGCTCAATGGTGGCTGACCCGTGGGGAAGGTGTGTCGCCGAATGTAAGGACGAGTGCCAGGAGGCCGTGACCTACGGACTGAACATCAGTGGCATGAGGACGTTTAGGGAAAAATTCCCTGTCTTGAGGGATAGGGATGGCATGTTAACGAGTTGACAAGTTAACTGTCATCTCGTCAACAAAATTAAAACAAATTATTGGATGAAATCGCTAAGAGAACTATACAGGATTGGCAAGGGCCCATCGAGCAGCCATACGATGGGACCGCACAAAGCGGCAACGATATTTGCCGGACGCAATAGTGGCGCGGCCAGCTTTGAAGTAACCCTTTATGGCAGCCTTGCCGCAACAGGCAAGGGACACCTTACCGACAAGGCCATTGAGGAGGTGCTGGCTCCTTTGGCTCCCACTACGATAGTGTGGAAGCCGGAAACCACGTTGGAATACCATCCCAACGGAATGACGTTCCGAGCCTTTGGCAATGATGGAACCATGACAGACGAGTGGACGGTGTTCAGTATTGGAGGCGGTGCTTTGTCGGAAGGAAAAGAGAACGGTGTACTGGCTACCCCAGAGGTGTACGGCATGAACACTTTGAAGGAGATTATGCAGTGGTGTCTTGACAACGGACGGGGCTATTGGGAGTATGTTGAGGAATGTGAGGGACCGGAGATATGGGACTTCCTTCAGACGGTATGGGAGGCCATGCAGCAGTCTGTGGAGAATGGCCTTGAGCATGAGGGCGTGCTGCCCGGCCCGCTGCATCTGCCCCGCAAGGCTGCGAACTATTATATAAAGACCAAGAGTTTCAGAACCTCGCTGCAGAGCCGTGGTCTGGTGTTCTCCTACGCCTTGGCCGTAAGCGAGGAGAATGCTGCTGGCGGAACCATCGTCACGGCTCCTACCTGCGGCTCATGCGGTGTCGTGCCCAGTGTGCTGTACCATCTGTCGCGAGGCCACGACTTTAGCGACAAGCGCATCTGTCATGCTCTTGCCACAGCGGGATTGTTCGGCAACGTAGTGAAACACAATGCGTCGATAAGCGGAGCCGAGGTGGGATGCCAGGGAGAGGTCGGAGTGGCCTGCGCCATGGCTTCTGCCGCTGCATGCCAGCTCTTCGGCGGTGGACCGTTGCAGATAGAGTATGCTGCAGAGATGGGGCTGGAGCACCATCTTGGCATGACCTGCGACCCCGTATGCGGACTGGTGCAGATACCGTGTATAGAGAGAAACGCCTTCGCCGCCGCCCGCTCCCTTGACGCTGAGCTTTATGCCACGTTCTCTGACGGACAGCATCAGGTGTCGTTCGACAGGGTAGTGAGGGTGATGAAGCAGACGGGGCATGACTTGCCGTCGCTGTATAAGGAGACGAGTGGGGGAGGCCTGGCAAGGATTTAGGAGGTCTAAGGTCTAAGGTCAATGGTCAATGGTCAATGGTCTAAGGACTAAAAGGTCAAAGGTCTAAGGACAAAGTACTCTCGAACCCCTCGACCCCCTTTGACCTTCGACCTTAGCCCTTTAGACATCAGACAACAATAACTCATATGGAAGGACTGAAAGACTTTAAGGACATGCTTGCGAGGCTGGAGTGCCGCAACAGGCGATGGCGCATAGGACTGGTATGCGCTGAGGACGAGTCGTCAAGAATGGCTGTCGAATGGGCTTTGCAGCGTAAGTTTGTCAACGTCGTGTTTATTGGTGGTACGGAGATAGTGCTTGCTGACAAAAGGTTTGACAGATACCGCAGTCATATTTCCGTGGTTAGGGCAGAGTCGAGGGATGAGGCTGCCTGCACTGCCGTGCGCATGGCACGAGAGGGGACTGTCGACATCCTGATGAAGGGACTCATCAATACCGACAACCTGCTACGCGCCGTGCTCAACAAGGAGCATGGACTGCTGTGCAAGGGAGCCGTTATGACTCATGTGGCCCTGGCCAGAATGCCGTCATACCACAAGATGCTGTTCTTCACCGACTCTGCTGTCATTCCCTATCCCAACAGGGAACAAAGGGTGGAGCAGGTGCGGACCATCGTGAGGATATGCAGGCAGACGGGCATCAGCAGGCCGAAAGTAGCACTCGTCCATTGCACGGAGAAAGTGAACGGAAAGACATTCCCGCTTACGGAGGATTATGTGGAAGTAATCAGAATGGCCAAAGAAGGTGCTTTTGGCGACTGCGTGGTCGACGGGCCAATGGACGTGAAGAGCGCATGCTCGGCAGACGCCATGAGGATAAAGAACATAAAGTCACCCATCAATGGTGATGCTGACGCACTGGTGATGCCCGACATAGAGGCTGGCAATTGTTTCTATAAGACCATCACGCTGTTCTCGCAGGCAGACACCGCTGGCGTGCTTGCAGGTACCAAGGTGCCCGTGGTATTGCCGTCGAGAGGTGACGATGCCATGAGCAAGTTCTTTAGCCTTGCCTTGGCAGCATGGTGTTGTTATGGGGAGGAATAGTGTGTGGCCAGATGTCACTCACTGTATAAGGGTTTAAAATAACTTCCGAAAGTTGAGTAAATCTAATAGCTGAATGGTGTGGTTAAGAAATGTTACAAAAAGTTTTTTCTTATAGAAAAGCTTGGCTTTGCCAAACTTAATATATAACTTTGCATCGTGTTTTTCATGGTATTAGATTATTAAGGTTTAAACGGAGGATGGTTGTCGTGAGACAACCATCCTTTTATGTGTACGTCCCTCATCAGGAGATTCACCCGATAAACATATGGGAAGATTTGGGGGCAGTAGAAAACTCCTGTGGCTAAAGTAACCCGTATGGAGGGTCTTTCCTCCCTATTCTCTTATCCAGAATTATTATTGTCCGCTACAACTCAAAATAGCGATAATATATTATCGTTAATGCAGGAAAAACAGGAAGTTTTGATTAAGAAACCATGAATAAAGCTAAAAATAAATGATGGTTTCGCTACATCATCGGATAATTTTGTATTTTTGCGGTAAGAAACAGAGTAACACAATTATATATGTAAATATGCCACAAGAACAATCTCAAATAAGAGAGCGACAGAAAATTGATTTACGCGAGCCGCGTCGCTACAAGGTGTTGATACACAATGATGACTTCACCACAATGGATTTCGTTGTGAAGGTGTTGAGGGAGGTCTTTTACTTAAGTGATGAAAATGCACAGGCATTGATGTTGCAGGTACATCATTCAGGCAAGGCCGTGGTGGGAATATATACCTATGACATCGCTGTTTCCAAAATGCAGAAAGCCACAAATATGGCCCGGGAGAACGGTTTCCCGTTGCGGCTCACCGTTGAACCTGAAGACAATTAACAGTATGGCAGAAATAAGGCAAACAGAAAGAGCGTCACGTGTTCTGAACAATGCGCTGGAATGCTGTAAAAGCTATAGACATGAGTTTGTCATGCCTGAGCACTTGCTTTCGGTATTGATAGAGGATGATAACTTCTATGCCGCATTGAATATATTTTATAGTCCACAGACCCTGGCTGAGCGTGTTGATGAGTTCCTGAGACAAGTAGACCCAGTTCCGGAGGGCATTGAATACGAGCCGGAGGTGTCTGCCCAGATGGGGATGGTGATAGAAAGCGCAGTGCAGGATGTGGCCCTAAGCAGTGCGGAATTTATAGATACTCCTCACTTGGTTAGGGGAATCCTGAAACTCGAGGATTCATGGGCGGCATATCTCCTGAAGGATTGTCTGTATGGTAAGGAGACAAACTTTATGAGTCAGCTGATAAACTGCTGTGACTTCGAAGACAAGCTTCATGATGATGCTGAGGGGAATGAAGGAAAAGCCGCATGGAGGAGGCTGGTCACATGTATGAACGAGCATTACACGAGGTACAATCCTCTTGTAGGAAGAGAACGTGAGCTAAAACGTACTATGCAGGTGCTTTGTCGTCGTGATAAGAACAATCCGCTGCATGTCGGTGAGCCTGGCGTAGGGAAGACTGCGCTCGTATGGGGGCTGACAAGACTTATAGAGGAAGACAAGGTCCCCAAGAGGCTGAGAGGAAGCAGGATTTATCAGCTGGACATGGGTACTCTGCTGGCTGGCTCACAATATCGTGGTGACCTTGAGAACCGAATCAAGCAAATAATGGATGGTATTCAGGAAGAAAGCGGGAACAACATCGTCTATATTGATGAAATCCACACACTTGTTGGCGCAGGCGCAACAGGGGAGGGGGCAATGGATGCCTCAAACATGCTCAAGCCTTATCTTGAATCAGGAACAATCCGGTTCATCGGCTCGACGACCTATGAGGAATACAACCGCTATTTCTCACGTTCCAAAGGACTCATAAGGCGGTTCCAGCAAATAGACATTCTCGAGCCGACTGTCGAGGAGGCGAAAACTATCATCAGGCAGTTGAAACCCCGTTATGAGGAGTTTCATGGGGTGAAGTATACCGACGAGGCTGTTACTTTCGCCGTTGAGGCGAGTGCCAAGCATGTCAATGACCGTTTCCTGCCCGACAAGGCTATAGACCTCATTGACGAGGCCGGTGCCGCCATGGAGATGGATGACAATGTCAGGATTGTAGGGAAGAGAGAGATTGCTGAAGTACTGTCCAAGACCTGCAAGGTGGATGCCCTGTCTGAAGCGGAGGATGAGGATTATCGGCAATTAGAGAGTCTTGCTGCCAGGATGCTTTCTCAGATTTACGGACAGGACGAGGCTATCCGGCAGGTGGTTGAGTCTGTTCAGATGTCGAGGGCCGGACTTTTGGATGACAACAAGCCATTGGCATCATTGTTGTTTGTCGGCCCCACGGGAGTAGGCAAGACAGAGGTTGCACGGGTATTGTCGAAAGAACTGGCTATCGCCCTGATACGTTTCGACATGAGTGAATATACAGAGAAGCATGCTGTTGCAAAACTTATTGGCTCGCCGGCAGGATACGTAGGCTATGAATACGGCGGTTTGCTGACTGATGCCATAAGGAAAAATCCCAATTGCGTGTTGCTGCTTGACGAGATTGAGAAAGCGCACGAGGATATCTACAACATCCTGCTTCAGGTGATGGACTATGCGCGACTGACGGACAACAAGGGACGGCATGCTGATTTCAGGAATGTAGTGCTGATTATGACATCCAATGCAGGAGCGCAGTTTGCGTCACAGGCTTCTGTCGGCTTCAATGGTAATGTCAGCCGCGGCGATGCCATGATGAAACAGGTGAGGAAGACTTTCAAGCCAGAGTTTCTTAGCCGGTTGTCCGGTGCCGTGGTCTTCCGCGATATGGATAAGCAGATGGCAACTCTGATACTCCAAAAGAAATTGAGAGAACTGGAGTCCAAACTACAGACAAGGCATGTGACCATGGAGCTTAGCCCGGACGCTTTCGAATATATTTTGAAAGAAGGATTTACTCCAGAATACGGAGCAAGGGAGATGGACCGTGTTATATCTCAAAAACTTAAGCCCTTACTTATGCGCGAGATACTGTTCGGCAGTCTGAAGCAAGGTGGCAACATAACAATTGGCATGAAAGATGGCGGTTTATCAGTTGGATGACGAATTGTGGTTCCCCGACCCACATCTGGGAGAGGAAGACGGACTTGTAGCCGTAGGCGGCGATTTGTCCGTCAACCGTCTGCTGTTGGCATACAGTAACGGCTTCTTTCCATGGTTTTCTTTTCGCCATTGGAAAGAACCCCACTGGTATTGCCCTTTAGACAGATATGTCATTTTCCCCAAAGAGATACACATCAGCCATTCGATGAGGCAGCTAATGCGTCAGAACAAGTACATCGTAACTTTCAATCAGTGTTTCGAGGGAGTAATCCGTGGCTGCTCCTCAGTGGACGACCGCAATCAGGAATATGGCGCATGGCTTGGTTCTGACATGATAAAAGCATATACGGAATTGCATCGTCTTGGCTATGCGGCCAGTGTTGAGGTGTGGGAGCCGCAGGATATGTCATCGGGAAAAAGATCTGCAAAACTTGTTGGAGGCTTGTATGGGGTTGCTGTCCGAAATGCTTTCTTTGGCGAAAGCATGTTCTCGTTAGTCCCAAATGCTTCCAAGTTGGCCTTGATATACTTGGCCAAGACTCTTGATGGTATGGGAGGACTCTTTATCGACTGTCAGTTTGAGACCCCTCATCTGAAGTCTATGGGCGGGAAGCATATATCATATGATAAATATATGGAAATATTGAATGGCGAGGAGGACGTGGAGCTTGGGTAATCTGTGAAATCTGTGGGAATAAAATTCTCTTTGTCATTTCTTGTAGTTGTAATCTTGCCTCAGAAGGAAAACATGGGAAGGGATTCCTAAATGAAGGCCTTTCCTAAGCAAACGTTTGTGGAAGCTGATGCAAAGCTTTGCGTGGGCTGATGCAAAGCTTTGCGTTGGCAGTTGCAAAGCTTTGCGTTGACGGATGCAAAGCTTTGCGTTGATGGATGCAAAGCTTTGCGTCTGAGATGGGCTAAGCTGGTATAGAAATCGTTCGTCCTATTCTGGATAAGAGAAAAGGGAGGAAAGACTCACCATACGGGGCGCTGTATCCCCCAAGAAATTTCTGCAGAACCGTTGTAATCGTTCGCTCCTTATGGTTAAAAACATGGAGGAGCTCCTATGTGCGGGAACTCCTCCATGTTTTGTTTTATAAAGCGTGTGCTTATTTGAACAGCGAGTCGAGTAGGGTATAGAACTCCGGGTCCTCGCCTACGACGGTCTTGACAATCTTGCCGTCCGGACCAACGAGTATCTTTGTCGGGAAGCCGCGGATGCCATATTTCGAGCATACGTCATCCTGTGAGCCACGTGGATTGTAGACATGCAGCCAGGGCAGCTCATGCTTTGCCACGGCAGCCTTCCATTTCTCTTCGGTGTCGTTGCAGTCGATGCCCAATATCTCGAGCTTGTCCTTATACTTGGCGTAGTACTCCTTCATCTGTGGCATGCCCTTTATGCACCATCCGCACCATGAGCCCCAGAAGTCGAGCACCACGTGCTTGCCACGCAGGCTGGACAGTGACAGCGGTTTGCCGTTGATGTCGTTGAGCGTGAAGTCTGGAGCCTCTACTCCTGTAGCCTGCAGCTTCTCTGCACGTTCCTCGGCCTCCTTGGCTTGTCTTGCCGCGGCAATGGCCTTGCCGTAGAAGTCCTTCATCCTGCCCTCGCGCACACTCTCGGAGAGCAATCCTGCTGCCTGTTCCATGAGGCCGAGTTCCTCAAGCTGCTGAATGATAGCGGCCGAGGCCTCGTAGTCGGGATGCTGCCTGATGAAGTCGAGTATGGCATCCTTGTAGTCCTTCTGTGCCTGTTCCATCTTGGGGTTCAGGTCCTTGGACACTGCCTCCTGGCTTTCTCCAGCCTGTAGGCGTGTGCGGTATTCCTTGTAGATGTCGTTGATGGGCTTCTGTGCTGTCTCCATGGCTATGTCAGCCTCATGGTACTGCTTGTAGAATGTGGAGCCATTGATGTCGTAGCGTGTGCGCGGGTCACCGCTGAGCTCTACGCTCTCGCCCGGTACGCCAATGACCTGCACTCCAAATGCTGCGTTCTGCTCCCTGCGAATGGTGCCGGGAGTGGCAAGGTAGAGGCTCTGTGGCTTGTCGAGCTTGATGGTGATGTCGAACGTGCCATTATCCGTCACCATCGTGGTGTCGGCATTGAGGCTTCTGGTGGCCGGGCGCAACACGAGGACAGTGTCGGTAAAGCCCGTGAGTTGTCCTTTTATGCGGAGTGTGCCTTCGCCCTGTGCTTGTGCCGTGCCGGCATAAGCCAATAGGGCAAGGCCAAAAATAGTCTTCTTCATGAGCGTTGATTGTTTTTGTTCGAAAAGGATGCAGGAATACAGGCTGTCGGGTATGACAGCGATGGCATTATACTGCGCTGAACCCCCGGAATGTGCTGTTCTTGAGGATGTCGCGGATGCTCAGCTCCTTGCCGGGATAGTGCTCATCCATTTCTTTCCAGCCCTCTTCCTCCTCAGGAGAGTGCTCAAATTTGATGAAGAGATATTTGCACTCTGCTACTAACCATATAGCTACGGTCAAGGCGACGAATGCGACGAACGTTATTACAACCTGTGCATTCTGCAAGAACTCAAGTGATAAATCCATAATTGCTTAAAGTTTAATGTTTAATGTTTTTATGGCTGCAAATATAAGAATTATCCCGTAAACAAGCAAAAAAAACGGGGAAAAACGTTTGGCACTTAAGTTTATTATTATTATTTTTGCACAACCCAACATCAGCTACCGATATGGAAAGAAAGAACGCATTTGAGAAATATATTGATGAGATTGGACATGCTTCTGCGCTAAGCGTTGAGGAGGAGGAGTCGTTGGCGCGCAGGATTGCCGATGGCGATGCCCGTGCCCTTGACCGTCTGTCAAGAGCCAACCTGAAGTTTGTCGTTGCCATGGCCAACAGTTTTCGTGGCAAGGGCGTAGACATTTCCGACCTTGTCAGCGAGGGCAACATGGCACTGCTGAAGGCTGCCCGCAAATATGAGCCTGGACATGGCAGCCGCTTCGTGTCGTATGCCTCACCTTTCATCCGCAAGGCCATGGAGGCTGCTATCGTGTCGCAGTCGGGACTTTACAAGGTGCCCCAGGACAACGATACGCCGCAGGAGCGCAAGCGCGCAAGAGCTTTGTCGGTCGACGCACCATTAGGAGGCCGCGAGAATGTCACCTTGCTGACGGTTGTTGCCGACCCCGACTCGCCAGTTCCTGGTGCGGATGACGGCAATGACGATGCACAGGCCATGATAGTGGAGAAGCTCCACGAACTGCCGGAAAGAGAGCAGAAGGTGATTAGGCTGCTGTTCGGAATAGACGGCGACAGGTATACCATGGCGGAGGCTGCGCAGATGATGGGGCTGAAGCGTGAGAGAGTAAGGCAGATACGCGACAGAGCCTTGAGGCGGATAAGGAAATAGGCGGAGGCTACTACCGCTTCCGCCAGTCGTCCTTGACATAGCTCTTGGGAAAGGAGGTGTGGTAGAGAATGTTTCCACCCCGTTCCCTTATCCATGTGTCAAATTCCCTTTTACCTTCTTTCAGAACTATCACTCTGGCTCCACTTCTCAGGTGGTTGTACTCTGTGTTGCCTCCCGAGAAGCGGCCGTGGGCAAGCAGTATGCCATAGTAGGCCACGGAATAGTCGTTGTCGTGGTCGTGACCGCAGAATACTCCCATTACGTCTCCTTGCTCCTTCATGGCCGTGAACATGCCGCTGTTGAGCGATGGCGAGTATGCTTTCTCCAGACGGGAGCCATACATCGGGCATTGTGTGTTGTCGGTGGCGTAGTTGTATTCAGGAAGCGGGATGTGCATGAAGGCGAGTGCGGGCAAGGCCTTGCCTGCGTTTTGCTGCTTGTATACCGAGCTGCGCTGCCTGTACCATGTTATCTGGTTGTGTGTTATCCACTGATAGCCGTCGACTCCGGCAAGTGACGACCTGTTGTGCGTGTCTATGCAGTAGAGCACGGCTGCCGTCCTCTTGCCGTTGGACGACATTATGGGCAGTGAGTAGTCGAGGCTTTTGCCCTGCAGCACGGGCATCACGCAATGGGGCGACTTCTGCATCTGTGCGTAGAGAGCTGCCGAAGGAGCCTTGAAGTCGTAGTCGTGATTGCCGAAGGTTATGGCAAAGGGCACGCCGAGCGAGCTGAGGGTGCCGAGGACAACGGAGAGTGTGCTGTCGGCGGGCATGGAATAGATAATGTCGCCCGTTACCATCACCAGGTCGGGCTTCTCCTCTGTCACCATCTCCCTGATGCAGTCGAGAGCCTGCTGCGAGGCTTTCGCTCCCAGCTTGTAGTGGAGGTCGGTGAGCTGCACAATCTTGAAATATCCGTTCCGGAACTTCAGCGGCGTTTGTGCAAAGGCTTGGCCAATGCCCGTAAGCATGGCCAAGCCCATAATGAATTTCTTCAGCATAATGTGCTAATGGTTGGTTACTCGAAATAGTATAGGAACACCGCTATGCCCTCAAGAGCCGGCTTACGCTCGCCCTCTATCTCGATGCGGAATTCTATCTCGGTCTTGCATGTTCCCCTGAGGTTGGCTATCTGGTGTAGCTTGGTGACAAGCCTCACTCTGCTTCCAGTGATGACAGGCTTGCCGAAGCGCATGTGCTCGATACCGTAGTTTACGAGCATCTTGATGTTGTTCACCTGGATAATCTGGTCCCACAGATAGGGCAGCACCGACAGTGTCAGGTAGCCGTGTGCGATGGTTGAGTGGTATGGACTCTCTGCCTTGGCCTTTTCCACGTCGACGTGTATCCACTGGTGGTCGAGAGTGGCGTCAGCAAAGAGGTTGATGCGCTCCTGGTCTATCTGTAGCCATTCGCTGGCTCCAAGTTCCTCGCCAAGGTGTGCGGCGAACTCCTCGTAGGAGTTTACTATAAGTTTTCCCATTGTGTTGTTATTTATTTATGTAGTTAACGAGTTGGCAAGCCAACATCCCGTAGACTCTTCCAATTATTTCCCGTTCTTCTTCTTCCATTCCGCGTCGAACTTCAGGAGTTTTTTGTACTCCTTCTTTGTTATCCTCATGAAAGAGCCATGCTGTGGTCCGGTTACTCCCTTGATGTCCACGGGGTCGTGGAAGTTTCTGAGGTTCTCGTCGGCCTTGCAGATGCGGTAGTGCTTGGGGTTGTCGCTGTACTGTATGTATGCCACGCGCCATGTCTTGTCGCCGATAAGCTGGAATGCGCTTGAGCCCTCGCAGCTCTTGCGTCCCTCGAAGCTCACGTAGTCGTCTTCTACAGGCTCTCCCCATCCGTGGGTGAGATACTTGCTTGTTGCCGTATAGATGCCGGGCTTGCCGCCTTCCTTCTTGATAAGCATGTGGTAGAGTCCGTCGTCGAGCAGGTTGATGTCGGCGTCAATGGTTGCGTAGCCCCAGTCGAAGAGCAGCTGTGGAGTGGTCAGCTCAGTGAAGTCCTTGTTGGCATAGCTGTAGTACATGCGGTCGTAGGCCTCTTCGGGGCGGTTGAGCATGGAGTAGTAAATGAGGTATCCTCCCTTGTCGCCGTTTGCCCACACGTAGTTGGGGTCCCAGAATATCTGTGGTGCCCATACTCGGTTGATGGTAGCCCAGTTCTTGTATGGCGATGGTGCCGTGGGGTCGCTGAATATCTGCTGTCCCTTGCGGTAGTCGAAGGTGATGCTTGTCCAATGGATGAGGTCATCACTCTTCAGGAGGTCAATGCCGTAGTTGTCCCATTTGTGTGACTTGGCCACGCACATGTCGGTAGTGACCATCACATATCCTTTGCCATTCCAGGCCCTTGTTATGAAGGCGTCGCGTGTTCCACCCTCGATTCGTGCAAGAGCTTTCTGGTCGAAGATGGGCTCTCCGTCGATGATGTCCTGATAGTTGTACCCGTCGCGGCTCACGGCATATGCCGTCCACTCGCCCTTGTCGCTCATGTGGCAGTACAAATAGCCGTAGTCACCCTTCACGATGTTCTGTGCCTGCGCAAAGCTTGCCGTGGCCAGTCCCACTGCAACGAGCAGAGCCTTTCTTGTCTTCAAGATGTTCTTGATGTTCATAGTTGATTTTGTTTTTGTTAATGGTTTATGGTTGTTTCTGTTTGGTCCTGTTGTCTTCGCGGGCTTTGCCGGGCTGTCCTCATGCGGCCCTCTCCATACCCTTGCGGCGGTACATCCAAATCTCTACTGAGTTGATGATGTTCTGCCATAGGATGTAGCAGCCAGGCCCTACGCTCGACAGGGGGTTCAGGTAAGTGTATGCAATCCAGATGGCGAATGCCGTGTTCTTCTGTCCCAAAGCCTGTCCGGCGTCAACGGTGGCATTGAAGTAGTGGCCAATGAACCGTCCTATGGAGAATTGCGCTATGCACACCAGCAGTCCCATCAGGGCTATTGCGGCTATGAATGCCACCGGGGAGCCGGAGTGGCAGATGTTCTTTACCGTTGTTCCAGTGACCATCATCAACGAGCATCCCCACAGGTAGTATGAAAGGTCCTTGACAGATACTATGCGGCGATGGAGGCGTGGGAGCATGTGCTTTACCACGTATGCCATGGCCATTGGCACTACCAGCACCACGCATACCTCATAGAAAATCTTGGCGAAAGAGTCTATGAACGACACGTCGGCCGAGGGGTCGATGAGCGGGAAGCAGATGGGGATGAGAATAGCCGTAATCAGGTTCGACACGAACGTGAAGGTGGTCATCTTCTCAAGGTCGCCACCCAGCTTGGATGTCACGACGGCCGCAGCGGCGGCAACGGGAGCTACCACGCAGGTGAGCAGTGCCTCCATCATGGTGAGGGCATGGCCAGACAGATGAAATCCGAGCGCTATGCCCACCAGCGTGCCGACAAGGATAATCTGGAACAGTCCTATCCACAGGTGCCATCCCGTGAGGCGAAGCCTTCTGAAATCAACCTTGCAGAATGTCACGAAGAGTATCATGAACATGAATGCTGGCAGCATCTTGTCGCAAACAGGAGACATCACCCCGGCGGCTCCGGCAAGGAACGGTACCTTGGCAAAGACCAGATAGATTACAGTACCGGCAGTCATTGAGACGGGGAGCGTCCAGTTTTTGACAAATCTTACTATATCCATATCGACTACAAAAATACACATTATTTTGCAAACCATCAAACTTTAGGCAAGAATAATTTCCGCAGGGCAAAGTGCCGATAAGGAAAAGGCGGACTCCTCCGAGTCCGCCGTCTGCCAATAATTTGATAGGAAAAACTACTTTGATAAGAATTTATCTACGTTGGCAGCTGTTTTTATCCCGCTTGCCATGGCTCTTACTACGAGGCTTGCACCCGATGCGGCATCTCCGGCTACGAATACGTTGCTGGCATACTGGGGATGTGAGGGCTTGAGAAATCCCATTGCGAGAAGCACCATGTCGGCCTTGATAATCTCAGGTTTGCCCTTCTCGACCATCAGTGGCCTTCCTCCCTCCGGATTGGGCTTCCAGTCAATCTCCTGCACCTTTACTCCAGTGAGCTTGCCGTCCTTGCCGATAAATTCCAGTGTGTTGATGTTCCACCGGCGTGTGCATCCCTCCTCGTGGCTTGATGTCGTCTTGAGTGTGCGTGGCCAGTTTGGCCAAGGGTTCTGCGGGTCTACAGGTCCCTCTACGGGTTTGGGCATAATCTCAATCTGAGTTACGCTCTTGCATCCCTGGCGGTGTGCTGTGCCTATGCAGTCGCTGCCCGTGTCGCCACCGCCTATCACGAGCACGTCCTTGCCTTTGGCGTTTACGAGCTCGTCTTTCTTGAACTCCATTCCTGCCAGCACCCTGTTCTGCTGTGCCAGCATGTCGAGGGCGAGATAGATACCACGCAACTCGCGTCCCGGAACAGTAAGGTCGCGTGCCTCGGGTGTTCCCGTTGCCACGATGTAGGCATCGTAGCCCTCGGGCAGGGCTTTGAGGTCAATAGGCTGGTTGTACTTGAATACTATTCCTTCCTTCTCAAGCAATGCAAGCCTCCTGTCGATGATGCTCTTGTTGAGCTTGAAGTTCGGTATGCCGTAACGGAGGAGTCCACCGGCATTCTCACGGGCATCGTATACTGTTACGAGATAGCCTAGGCGGTTGAGCTCGTTTGCTGCGGCCAATCCTGCGGGGCCAGCACCGATGACAGCCACGCGCTTGCCGTTGCGCACGGGTGTGACAACGTCAACATAGTCTTCCTCGAAAGCGTGCTCGGTGATGGCCGCCTCGTCCTCACGGTTTGTCGTAGGCTCGTGCTCGGTAAGGTTCAGTATGCACGCTTTCTCGCAGAGTGCAGGACATATGCGTCCCGTGAACTCCGGGAAGGGGTTGGTGGAGTTGAGCAGCTTGTATGCGAGTTTCCAGTCGCCTTTGTACAGTGCGTCGTTCCACTCTGGCGGTTTGTTGCCCAGTGGGCATGCCCAGTGGCAGAAAGGTACTCCGCAGTCCATGCAGCGTGATGCCTGCAGACGGCGGTCGTTGCTGTTCAGCGTCTGCTCCACTTCTCCAAAGTCGTGGATTCTATCGTGTATTGGCCTGTAGCCCGCTTCCTTGCGGGGTGTGGTCAGAAAAGCTTTCGGATTTCCCATTGTTCAAATTGTATATAAGCCTCATCCCCGTCTCCCCTCTCCAAAAGAGAGGGAGATGATATGATTTACGGTGAGTGTTTGGCTATGTTAATTGTTTATAATCTTCTATCTTACCACCTCTCTCCCTCCTTTAAAAGGTAATTGTCTCCCCTCTCTCTTGGAGAGGGGCTAGGGGGGTGAGGCTTCTTTGTTCTAATAGTCTCTCTGCATATCAGCGATTTTCTGCTGGAGCTTCTTAACCTGCTCTTCCTGCAGTACGCGCTTGTACTCTATCGGTACCACTTGGATGAAGTCCTCAACATAGCGGTTCCAGTCGTCGAGCATAGTGCGTGCGAGCTTGGAGCCTGTGTACAGGTAGTGTTGCCTGATTAGCTCGTGCAGCTCTTTCCTGTAGCTGCTCTCCTCGACGAGGTTGATTTCCACCATGTCCATGTTGCAGAAGTAGTCGAAGTTGTGGTTCTTGTCCCAGACGTAAGCCACACCGCCAGACATACCGGCTGCGAAGTTGCGGCCAGTCTCACCGAGAACTACCACACGGCCTCCAGTCATATACTCGCAGCAGTGGTCGCCGGCTCCCTCGATGACGGCTATGGCTCCAGAGTTGCGCACGCCAAATCTCTCTCCTACCTTTCCGTTGATATACAGCTCACCGGATGTAGCTCCGTAAAGTCCTGTATTGCCGGCTATGATGTTGTCCTCGGCGGCGAAGTTGCTGCGTATGGGTGGCAGTATTGATACCCTTCCGCCCGACAGTCCTTTTGCAAAGTAGTCATTGGCCTCACCCTCAAGCTTGAAGTCGACACCCTTGACGAGGAATGCTCCGAAGCTCTGTCCGGCAGAGCCTTTGAACTTGACGCTCACGGAGACGTTCTTTGCCTGCTTCTGCTCTATATATCCGCTGAGCATCGTTCCCACGGCACGGTCGGTGTTGCGTATGCTGTAGTCGAGGTCGATGTCGCCTCCGTTGTCGATTACCGTGCGTGCTGCCTTTATCATCTGCTGGTCGAGAACATCCTCAAGGTCGTGGTGCTGCTCCTTGTCGTGGTGCAGTCCCTGCTCGCCCTCCTTGTGAAGCATGCGGCGGAAGTCGAGGGTAGCGTATTTCGGGTTTTTCCTGATCTCGCTCTCGCGTGTCTGAATAAGCTCTGTATGGCCGATGATGTCCTCAAGGCGTGTGTATCCCATCTGGGCAAGATACTCCCTGACCTCCTGAGCGAGGAAAGTGAAATAGTTTACCAGATACTCGTAGTGCCCGATGAAGTGTGCCCTCAGTTTCGGGTCTTGTGTGGCCACGCCCATAGGACAGGTGTTGAGGCTGCACTTGCGCATCATCACGCAGCCCAGGACTATCAGTGCGGCAGTACCGAAGCTGAACTCCTCAGCACCAAGCAGTGCCATGAGGACTATGTCGCGACCGCTCTTCAGCTGGCCGTCAACCTGCAGTCTCACCTGGCCTCGCAGACCGTTCTTGACGAGAGTCTGCTGGGTCTCGGCAATACCTATCTCTGGGGATATTCCTGCAAAGCGCATGCTCGATGCAGGGCTTGCGCCCGTTCCGCCCTCAGAACCAGAGATAACTATCAGGTCAGCTTTAGCCTTGGCTACTCCTGCGGCGATGGTGCCCACACCGCTCTCGGCAACAAGCTTTACGCTGATGGCGGCCTTGGGGTTGACGTTCTTAAGGTCGAAGATGAGCTGTGCGAGATCCTCGATGGAGTAAATGTCGTGGTGGGGTGGTGGTGATATGAGGCTGATGCCAGGTATGGAGTGTCGGGTCTTGGCAATGATGTCGTTGACCTTGAAACCAGGCAGCTGTCCGCCCTCTCCCGGCTTGGCACCCTGTGCCACCTTTATCTGTATCTCCTCGGCGTTGACGAGATATTCCGTAGTGACACCGAAGCGTCCGCTGGCCACCTGCTTGGTCTTGCTCGACAGTGATATGCCGTCGACCTCAGAATGGAAGCGCTCGCTGTCCTCGCCACCCTCTCCTGTGTTGCTTCGTGCTCCGAGCTTGTTCATGGCCAGTGCCATGGCTTCGTGGGCTTCCTTTGACAATGCTCCGAACGACATGGCGCCGGTGACGAAATGGCGTACTATGTTCTCGACAGGCTCCACCTTGTCGATGTCGATGGGGTTGCGGCGGAAGTCAAGGAAGTCGCGAAGGAATATAGGCTCCTCCTTGTCGTCGACAAGGGCGGCAAACTTCTTGTATGTGTTGTAGTTGCCCGTGCGTGTTGCAAGCTGCAGCGTTGCGATGGTCTCTGGGTTCCATGCGTGCCGTATGCCGTCCTTGCGGTAGTGGAACTGTCCGTGGTTGGGCAGGAAGTCGGGCTGCCGCTGTTGCGAGAAGGCCTTGTCGTGGAATGCTATGGCATCCTTGGCGATGGTCTCCAGTCCGATGCCACCCACGGTCGACACCTCCGTACCGAAATAGTTGCGCAAGAGGCTTTCGGAGAGTCCGATGCTCTCGAAAATCTTTGCACCGCGGTAAGAGCGTATCGTCGAGATACCCATCTTGGCCATAATCTTGAACAGTCCTTTCTTTACCGCATTTATGTAGTTGGCCTCTGCCGTGGCATAGTTCTCCTGTATCTTGCCGCGTTTCACGAGATCGTCGAGAATGGCGTATGTAAGGTATGGGCATAGTGCAGATGCTCCGTAGCCGAGCAGCAATGCCGCATGCATCACCTCACGTATCTCTCCACTCTCTACGATCAGTGCCGTCTGCACTCTCTTGCCGATGCTGATGAGGTAGTGGTGTACGGCGCTTACGGCAAGCAGCGATGGTATGGCCACGTGGTGGCTGTCGACATCGCGGTCGGAAAGGATGATGTAGTTGTAGCCGTCATCAACGCTTTGCGCAGCCTTGTGGCAGAGGTTGTCCAATGCCTCGCGCAGTCCCTCCTCGCCCTTGTCGCGTAGGAAGAGCATAGGCAGCTTGATGGTGTTGAAGCCCTTGTAGCGTATGTTGCACAGGATGTCGAGCTGTGTGTTGGTAAGGATGGGGTGGGGCAGGCGCACCATCTTGCAGTTGGTCTCGTCAGGATTAAGGATGCCTGTGCCCACGCGGCCAATATACTCTGTGAGACTCATTACGAGGTTCTCGCGTATGGAGTCGATGGCAGGGTTGGTGACCTGTGCGAATTGCTGACGGAAGTAATTGAAGAATATCTGTGGCTTGTCAGAGAGTACGGCAAGAGGGGTGTCGTTGCCCATTGATGCCGTTGGCTCCTGTCCGTTGACAGACATGGGGACA
>SAMEA3663023__coassemble_702_pt1 | contig 44958 bp, 48 predicted proteins | sample SAMEA3663023__metabat2_low_PE_013 | metagenome-assembled genome bin SAMEA3663023 (sample SAMEA3663023) | pig gut metagenome | biome: pig gut; feature: pig-associated habitat; material: faeces | place: France | collected 2012
GCATCTGCGGAGGCTCCCACAGCAGCGTGTGCTATTATTTGTCTCAGCCTGCTAAGGGAGGCTGTTTTCATAGTAGTACCCATTACATTCCCCAATATAGTACGGTTTACATCTGAAAATGCCAATTTGATTTTGTTGACGTTTTGTTGCAACCGAAGAGTTCTTAGGAAATATGAAGCAATATATCACCTCGTAAACTTTGAAGAAACATTGAAACATTAAAACATTAAAACATTAAACATTAAGCGTTGCCCGCCGTGTTATAGGATTATATATATTATATTATAAAATAATATAATATATATAAAACTAAAGACCCTAACAATTGTCTTAATGTTTAATGTTTTAATGTTTTAATGTTTCAGTTTACATTCATAGTGTTTACTCTTTACTACTTGCGAAGTTTGAATTGTTTTATCAGTCGTCCATGAACTTCTTCGCAGCCCTGAGTTGATGTCGCATGTTGCTGAGCAGCTGCTGGCTCTCCTGCAGGAGGTTAAGGTAGACAAGTGATATCTGGAGGTTGGCGTTGTGAGCCGACTGCATCCTGTCGATATGCTTCTTGCGCACAACCGACAGCTCGTCCTTGAGCTTGTCGGCCTCGGCAAGAACGTCGCGGTACTCGTCGAAACGGCTGGTGGCGATACACGAGCTGGTATCGGTGAGCAATGCGTTGATGCGTGCCTGCAGCGGCTTGTACTCTGCAGCCAGCTCTTCAGGCAGAGGATTGAAATTGTTGTCAACATGCTCCTTTATGGGGTCGAGCATACGCATGAGCCCATAGATGTACTGCATGGAAGCGTTGACACCGACATGGAACCACGTGTTACGCTCGATGGCCATGTCTACAGGTATGCGTCTCAGGGCAAGCATCTCCTGCCTGCGCAGCTTCTTCAGCATCTCACGGTTCTTCCGCAAGTCGCGCGACACACGGCGCAGCGAGCTTGGCTTGTTGTCCATCAGTCCGCTGATGATTTCATTATACTGGGCGAGAGTGAAGTCTGCCATCTGAGTCTGTACCCTGGAGACATGCTTGCGCAGCAAGTCCCAAACGATTTCGGGGTCACGGCTTCTCATCATCAGCCTGTAGGTGTCATCGCTGTCGGCAGAGCTGCTTTTTTTCTTGAAAGCCTTATTGGAGCGCACGAGCACGAATACGACAAGAGCTATGAACGCAAGCTGGACAAAAATACCGCCAAATCTCATGGCAAATGCCACAACACCACCAACAGCAAATGCCACACCGGCCGTGATGAACCATCCGCCAATGACGGATATCACTCCCGTAACACGGAACACGGCGCTCTCACGGCTCCAGGCATGGTCGGCAAGGCTGGTACCCATGGCAACCATGAATGTGACGTAGGTCGTAGACAGCGGCAGCTTGTAGTTTGTACCGATGGTGATAAGCATTGAGGCCAGCACAAGGTTGACGGCGGCACGGACCACGTCGAAGGCGGCGCCATTGTCGAGCACCACATCCTGCTGGTTGAAACGTCCGTCCACCCAACGGGAGACAGCTTTCAGAACTGGCACGCGAGAGGTAACGGAGCTTGTCCAGTCGGCAGTCTCCTGGCAGAACCTGACGATGCTGCGTGCAGCCTTGCTGCTTCCGAACATCTCGTCGCCCTCATCCTGACGGCTCAGGTCCACGCTGGTCTTGATGACGTTCTGTGCCTTCTTGGACGTAACCATGGCAAGAATCATTATCAAGCCAGCGCCAAGCAGGTAGAAAGGCGGTGTCTTGGCACTCTCCATGAGCGACGACATAAGGAAGGTGTCAGGCGTCATGCCTCCACCATTGGTTGTATAGTCAACGTATGAGTCGAGACCAGCGAGAGGCACGCCGATGAAGTTGACGAGGTCGTTGCCCGCAAAAGCCATTGCAAGGGCAAAGGTTCCCATAAGGACAATGAAACGGAAAATGTTCACACGCATGAGGTGAAGGAGCTGCATCACAAGGGTGCTGGCAACAAAGGTGCCCAGCAGCAGCAGGCTCATGTTGGCGCTAATCCACTCACGCACCACATCTGAGATATATGGCGACTTGCCAAGACCCTTCAGGAATATGAAGTATGCCAGGGCCGTGAAGGCTATGCCTCCGAATACGGCTATAGAATAGCGTGAGTGCCTGCCATAATTAAAGGTAAAGACAACTCGCGATATCCACTGCACGATAACGCCAAAGAAGAAGGCCACGGCAACAGACACGAAGATAGCGATGATTACAGACAAGGCCTTGTCGGTGTTCAGAAGGTCGGCGAATGCCAGCGACGGGTCGGCCGACATCTTCAGCAGGGCAATGGCAAACGTTCCGCCAAGGAGCTCGAATACCAGAGACACCGTCGTGGAAGTAGGCATGCCAAGAGTGTTGAACATGTCAAGGACAATAACGTCGGTAACCATCACGGCAAGGAAGATTACCATCACCTCGTGGAACGAGTAATGCAGTGGGAGCATGATGCCATGACGCGTCACGTCCATCATGCCCGACGACATCACGGCTCCAATAACGACACCGAGCGAAGCTACAATCATCACCTTGCGGAAGGATGCCACCTTGGCACCGATGGCCGACTGGAGGAAATTGACGGCGTCGTTGCTCACACCAACGAAAAGGTCGAATACTGCCAGACATAGCAGGAAGACCACAATGATTAGATAAATTGTTTCCATCAAACTGTTTTAATGATACTTAATATTTTGCATGCAAAATTATCACCGCCATGTTACACGGAGTTTAAACAAGTATTACAATTGTGTTACAAGTCTTTTTTTTGCACGCGAAATGAATATTAACACTTATTATCTTCCATAATCCAACAATTATTAGTAATTTTGTGCGCAATTATAATCGCGAGCAACATTACATAGATGAGTACTCAGCAGCTGACTCACATACTGACACAAACAGTAGACACCCTTTCGGAAGAGAAATCGCTGAAAGGCCTGTTTCACCAACACACGGACGGAGACCCGCTTCCTTCAGGCAAGATGCTTGAAGATATCATTGATTTGTCAAGGGCAATATTGTTCCCTGGATATTATGGCAAATCATCAGTAAATCTCAGAACAATAAAATACCAGATAGGCGTCAACGTGGAGAAGCTCCACAAGTTGCTTACCGAACAGGTACTGGCCGGGCTGTGCTTCGGCGAAGAAGATAACGGCCTGCGAAAGGATGCCACCGGGAGGCGGGAGGCAGCCGAGGAGATAGCCACGCGCCTTGTGGAAAAGCTCCCGGAGATAAGGAAGACGCTCGCCACGGACGTCACGGCAGCCTATTGCGGAGACCCCGCGGCAGAAAGCTACGCAGAGATTATAGCCTGCTATCCCGTCATCAAGGCTCTTACCAACTACCGTATAGCCCACGAGCTGCACCTGCTCGGCGTACCGCTCATTCCACGCATCATCACGGAGATGGCGCACTCGGAAACAGGTATAGACATCCATCCGCAGGCCACGATAGGTGAGTATTTCACCATTGACCACGGCACGGGAGTGGTTATCGGGGCGACCTGTATCATCGGCAACAACGTAAAGCTATACCAGGGAGTGACGCTCGGCGCCAAGAGCTTCCCCCTCGACGGCTACGGCAACCCGATAAAGGGCATACCACGCCACCCGATACTGCAGGACAACGTGATAGTCTATGCCAACGCTACCATCCTCGGCCGGGTAACCATCGGCGAGGGATGTGTGGTTGGAGCCAACGTGTGGGTGACAGAGGACATGGAGCCTCAGACAACTAAGATAAACAAGAAATAACACTTCAGAAACAACATTATTAAAACATATACAACAATATGGAATTCGAACTCATTGCCAAGACATTCATGGGCTTAGAGCCTGTCCTGGCGCAGGAGCTCACCCAACTGGGTGCAAACAACGTGCAAATAGGAAGGAGAATGGTCTCGTTCTCCGGTGACAAGGAAATGATGTATCGTGCCAACTTCCAGTTGCACACGGCTATCCGCATCCTGAAACCAATACGCCACTTCAAGGCCAACTCGGCTGACGACGTGTACAACGAGGTACAGACCATTGACTGGACAGAGTATATTCCCGAGGGGAAGACATTCTCCGTAGACTCTGTGGTATACTCTGAGGAGTTCCGCAACTCACGCTTCGTCACATACAAGGTCAAGGACGCCATAGTTGACCAGTTCAGACAGAAAACCGGGACAAGACCCAACATATCAATAACAAACCCCGACATCAGGCTGCACATACACATAGCCGAGGACAAGGCCACCCTGTGCCTTGACTCAAGCGGAGAGAGCCTGCACCGCAGGGGCTACAGGCAGGAGAGCGTGGAGGCCCCGCTCAACGAGGTGCTCGCGGCAGGAATGATCCTAATGTCGGGCTGGAAGGGAGACACAGACTTCATCGACCCTATGTGCGGCTCGGGAACATTGCTCATTGAGGCCGCACTGATAGCCAGGAATATCTCGCCGGGTGTATTCCGCAAGGAATTCGCATTCGAGAAGTGGCCCGATTTCGACCAGGAACTTTTCGACACCATCTATAACGACGACTCGCAGGAAAGGGAGTTCGCACACCACATTTACGGCTACGATGTCGACATGAAGGCCGTGAACACGGCAAGGCTCAACGTCAGGGCAGCAGGACTCACCAAGGACATCACCGTTGACCAGCAGGACTTCAAGGACTTCACGCAACCTGCCGAGAAGTCGATAATCATTACCAATCCCCCTTACGGCGAGCGCATCTCTACCCCCAACCTCCTTGCCACATACAAGATGATTGGCGAGAGGCTGAAGCACGCCTTCACTGGCAACGACGCCTGGATATTGAGCTACCGCGAGGAATGTTTCGAGCAGATAGGGCTAAAGCCTTCTATAAAGATACCTGTCTTCAACGGCTCGCTGGAATGCGAGTTCAGAAGATACTCCATGTTTGACGGCAAGTTCAAGGAGTTCCGATCTGAGGGCGGCATCGTCAAGACTGAGCGTGACAAGGCCGAGATGGCGCAGAAGCACAGGTTCAAGAAAAACCGGGAGTTCAAGGAGAGGATTACTGCCGAGGAGGAGAACGAGGGCAGCGACATCAGGTCGTTCAAGTTCCTGTCCTTGGAGAGGCAGAAGGAGCGCAAGGAAGACAAGGCTCCACGATTTGGACGCCGCCAGCATGACAGCGAGGACAGAGGCGAGGGACGCCGCTTCGGAAAGGGACGCGACGAGAAAACGTTCGGCAAAGGCGACCGCAAGGGAGGAAAGGACAACAAATGGGGTGCCAAGGGTGACCGCAAGTTTGGCCAGGACGACAGAAAGGGCCGCAAGGGAGGAAAGAAGAACTTTAAAGATAACGGTTTCGACTATGACGACTAAGACTCTGAGACTGTTGGCCAAGATACTGTTTCTGACCATGATACCGATTAGCGCATCAGCACAGACAAGGCAATTCACACTGGAGGACCTGAACTATGGCGGCAACAACTACCGCAACATGGTTCCAAAGAACAAGTTCACGACATGGTGGGGCGACGAGCTGATACACCTGGACGTTGAGGAATGTCTCATCGTTGACAAGAAGAGCGGCCGGGAGAAGACGCTGCTCACTCTTGAGAACGCCAAGGCCTGGTCGGGACTGAAGGTCAGGAGCCTGCTCTATGCCCAATTTCCCTATGCCGACCGACCTCTCGTACTGCTCTCTGACGGCAAGGAGAGGGCACTCGTAGACTGGAAGACTGGCAAGGCTACATGGAAAGGCAGAGTGAGCGGCAGCGACACCGAGGAATGGAACAAGGCATCGAAGGCATCGGCATTTGTCAAGGACAATCAGCTCTATGTATGTGACGGAAGCGGCAACACCCGTCAGCTGACCACAGACGGGAGCAGGGACATAGTATATGGGCAAAGCGTACACCGCAACGAGTTCGGCATAGAGGGAGGGCTCTTCTGGAGTCCGGACGGCAACAGGCTCGCCTTCTACCGCATGGACCAGAGCATGGTAACCGACTATCCGCTGGTAGACATTGACACAAGAGTGGCCGAACAGGCACCGGAGAAATACCCCATGGCAGGAATGGCATCCCACAAAGTAACGGTAGGTGTCTACGACCTGACTACGGGGAACACCGTTTACCTGAAAGCTGGAGACCCTACGGACAGGTATTTCACGAACATCAGCTGGAGCCCGGACAGCAAGACCATATACATGTTTGAGCTAAACCGCGACCAGAACGACTGCCGTCTCGTCAGCTACGATGCCAGCAACGGAGAGAAGAAGGCCGAGCTGTACAGGGAGCAGGACGACAAATATGTAGAGCCACAGCATCCCATAGCCTTCCTGCCCTGGGACTGCACTAAGTTCGTGATGCAAAGCCAGAAGGACGGCTATAACCACCTGTATCTCCTCGACGCCGACGGCAAGGAGGTAAGGCAGATAACAAAAGGCAACTGGGTGGTGATGGACATGCTTGGCTTCAACACTAAGGAAAAAACAATAGTGTACTCGTCAAACCAGATAAGCCCTATCCAGCGCAACACCTTCGCCATAACCGTTGACGGAGCCAAGACCAAGCAGCTTGACAACGGCAAGGGCTACCACTATGCCTCGCTGAGCGGCAAGAGCGGGTATGTTCTCGACAGATATTCAGAGCCGGATGTGCCACGTGCCATCGACATCGCACCGACAACCATAAAGGCGAATAACAAGCCACTGGCCTACTTCAGGGCTGACAATCCATGGAAAGACTATGCCGTACCGGAATATTCATGCGGAAGCATCAAGGCTGCTGACGGCACAACAGACCTGTTCTACAGGATGGTGAAGCCCGTGAATTTTGACGAGACTAAGAAATATCCCACCATTATATATGTATATGGCGGTCCGCACGCACACAATGTAGATGCCACCTGGCACTATGGCAGCAGGGGATGGGAAACCTACATGGCACAGAAGGGCTACCTGCTGTTCATCCTCGACAACAGAGGAAGCGAGAACAGGGGCAAGGACTTCGAGCAGGCTACTTTCAGGCATCTCGGACAGGAGGAGATGAAAGACCAGATGAAGGGTGTGGAATATCTGAAATCTCTTCCCTACGTCGACGAGGCGCGTATTGGCGTGCATGGTTGGAGCTTTGGAGGCTTCATGACAACATCCCTCATGACCAACTACCCGGACGTGTTCAAGGTAGGAGTCGCCGGAGGCCCTGTGATAGACTGGAAATGGTACGAGGTGATGTATGGTGAGCGATATATGGACACACCGGAAAGCAATCCGGAGGGATATGCCCAGACAAGCCTCATCGGCAAGGCCAAGAACCTAAAGGGCAAACTGCAGATAATCATTGGACTAAACGACCCAGTAGTGGTTCCCCAGCATGCTCTTTCGTTCATCAAGGAGTGCATACAGCAAGGCACACAGCCCGACTTCTTCGTCTATCCCGGTGAGCCACACAACATGCGAGGCCACCAGAGCACACACCTGCACGAGCGCATATCGCAGTATTTCGATGACTACCTGAAGTAAGGCATTTTTTTCAGAAGACTATAATTTCACAGCAAGACCATAATCAGACAAAGATATGACGAACAGCTTACGTAAGACAGCGTGGCTTCTGCTATTCCTGCTGTTGCCATTGCAATCCATAGCATTCGACAAGGCCGTAATGGACCGGCTTGCCGCCCTGCCCGGTATCAGCAAGGTGGAACCTCTTGAGAGCGAGGCTTATCAGGACAAATACGTGATGTTCATAAAACAGCAGGTTGCCCATGACGATGCCTCTGTGGGGACCTTCGACCAGCGGCTCATCGTATGCCACGTGGGCTTCGACCGTCCGACCATCCTTGTCACGGAAGGCTACTATGCCCACTACGCACTGCGGAAGGGATATCAGGAGGAGCTGTCAAAAATACTCAACGCCAATGTCATTACTGTTGAGTACAGATACTTTGCCGAGTCGGTGCCGCAGCCATGCAACTGGGACTACCTCACGGTGGAGAACTCCCTTTACGACCTGCACAACGTCAACATGACATTCAGGCAGGCCTACAGCGGCAAGTGGATAGCCTCCGGCATCAGCAAGGGCGGACAGACCACGATGTTCTACAGGGCTTTCTTCCCTGACGACGTGGATGTCTCCGTGCCATACGTCGCTCCCCTGAACAAGAGCACCGAGGACGGACGCCACGAGCCTTTCCTGTCGAAGACTGTGGGAACGAAAGCTGACAGAAAACTGATTGCCGACTTCCAGACAGAGCTGTGCAAGCGCAAGAATGCGCTCATGCCCATGCTCCGCAGCCACTGCGAGAAGCGTGGCTACACATTCCGCGTACCCGTAGAGGACATCTTCGACTATATGGTCTTGGAATATCCGTTTGCCATCTGGCAATGGGGCACGCCGTTGAGCGACATCCCGTCAGTAACGGCAGACGACAAGACCCTCTTCGACCACCTGCTGAAAATCAACGAGCCAGACTACTTCGCCGAGCAGTCGCCGTTCCTTCCCTTTAACGTGCAGGCAGCAAGAGAACTGGGCTACTATGGCTATGACATGAAACCTTTCAGGAAATATTTCTCCATAAAGACTACGGAGGACTACCTGCACAGGATAATGCTTCCGGCAGAGTTTGCCAACGTGAGGTTTGACAAGACCCTGTACAACAGGACAATGAAGTTCCTTAAGGAGAACGACCCGAGGATGATATACATCTACGGAAGCATAGACCCATGGAGCGCATCGGGCGTTGCAGGGCTGAAATTCCTGAAGAACAAACATAATATTAAGGTATATATGCTTGAAGGCGGAAGCCACAGGACAAGAATAAACTCCTTTGCCGAGCCCGAAAGAGAAGAGATAATCTCTACGCTGAAAGGCTGGCTCGGGATGTGAGCAAGTACAGAAGGAAGTAAAAGACAATTCTTTTGCAAACGAGAGCAGAGCCAAACTTGTTTGAGCTATGCCGAGTGCAGCTAAAGAATCGACGAAGTCAATTCTTTTGCAAACGAGAGCAGAGCCAAGCTTGTTTGAGCTATGCCGAGTGCAGCTAAAGAATCGACGAAGTCAATAATGAAAGTATGGCTTAAACATACGTCATTTATCTCCCTTTATCTCCTCTTTATCTCCTCTTAACTACTTGCTAAAATCAATAATCAGTAATCAATAATCAGTAATCAATCATCACAACAACATAGAAATCATGAGAATACTACTGTTAGGAAGTGGCGGCAGGGAGCACGCCCTGGCATGGAAGATTGCACAAAGCAAGAAAGTGGAGAAGCTCTTCATTGCTCCTGGTAACGCAGGCACAGGCAACTGCGGAGAGAATGTTGCCATTGGAGTAAACGACTTCGACAAGCTGAAGGACTTTGCGTTGGAAAACAAAGTTGACATGGTTGTCGTGGGACCTGAAGACCCACTGGTGAATGGCATCTACGACGCCTTCAAGAGCGACGGACGCACTAACGGAATACCCGTAATAGGCCCATCAAAACAGGGTGCCGTGCTTGAGGGCAGCAAGGACTTCGCCAAAGCATTCATGGCACGACACAACATTCCGACTGCACGCTATCAGACATTCAACGGTACGAACATTGAGGAGGGACTAAAGTTTCTTGAGACACTCAAGGCACCATACGTGCTCAAGGCCGACGGACTGTGCGCAGGCAAGGGAGTGCTAATTGTACCAACCCTCGACGAGGCCAAGAAGGAGTTTAGGGAGATGCTCGGCGGAATGTTCGGCAACGCCTCTGCCAATGTCGTAATCGAGGAGTTCCTTAGCGGCATCGAGTGCTCGGTATTCGTACTCACCGATGGCAAGAACTACAAGATACTGCCAGAGGCTAAAGACTACAAGAGAATAGGCGAGCACGATACCGGACTCAACACTGGCGGCATGGGCAGCGTAACGCCTGTACCATTCGCGACGCCAGAATGGATGAGGAAGGTTGAGGACAGTATAATCCGCCCTACCGTCGACGGACTGGCAGAAGAAGGCATCGACTACAAGGGATTCATATTCTTCGGACTGATTAATGTAGACGGAGAGCCTATGGTTATCGAATACAACTGCCGAATGGGCGACCCGGAGACAGAAAGTGTCATGCTGAGACTGAAAAGCGACATCGTCGACCTGTTCGAGGGTGTTGCCAATGGCGACCTTGACAACCGTACCATAGAATTTGACGAGCGCGCAGCAGTATGCGTGATGCTTGTAAGCGGCGGATATCCAGAGGCTTACAAGAAGGGCTATGCCATAAGTGGGCTTGACAAAGTGGAAGGCAGCATCGTTTTCCACAGCGGTACCGCGCTGAAGGATGGCACCGTTGTCACGAATGGTGGAAGGGTTATTGCAGTAAGCTCATACGGCAAAGACAAGGAAGAGGCTCTGCGGAAAAGTTTCGAAGAGGCACAGAAGATAGAGTTCACCGACAAATACTTCCGTCGGGACATCGGACAGGACTTGTAACATCAGCCTCGCCGAAGACTTCATACTCACGCCCTCCTGCCCCAGCTCGCTCGTGGCAGGAGGGTGTGGCAACATGACAAACAAGGACTTACACTTTGGTAGGACACATGCAGAAAAGACTACAAAACAGGATAGCTGAGAGCAGATGGGCACTAACGGTATGCCTGATTTATGCCGCGGGAATAATGCTGCTGGGAGGCGTTATAGAGAAAGGCTTATGGCTACAGACTGCCTGCCTCGCCATATCTACGCTGATGATGGTTGAGCTGAACAACAGCAACTCACTCATACGCATATACAGCCGCATGGTGTCATGCTCGTTTCTCTTACTAAACGTAATGCTTCCACAGCAGGCCGAGTCTGCCGAGGGAGCAATAGTACAGTTGTGCATCATTGGTTTCTATCTGTCTCTGTTCCATGCCTATCAGGACAAGCGGGCTCCCGGATGGGTGTTCTACGCCTTCATGTCTGTAAGTCTCGCAAGTATTGTATGGGTACAGATGCTCTATTACGTTCCACTGCTTTGGATACTCCTTGCCACCAATATCCTTGCTTTCAGCGGACGTACTTTCTGGGCATCAGTGCTTGGCCTCGCCCTACCCTACTGGTGTCTCTTGGCTTTCCACCTGCTAAACGGAGACCTGCAACCTCTTGCCGACCACTTCAGCAAACTTGCGGTATTTGGCCCTATCGCACGTATAGACAGCCTAAACGGCAATGAATGTCTTGCCATGGCCTTTGTTGCCGTACTGTCTCTCACAGGGATAATCCATTTCGTACGCAACAGCTACAAGGATAAGATACGCACGAGGATGCTGTACGAGATGTTCATCACCATGGTGGTGGTGACCATGGTATTCATGGTGCTGCAACCACAGCATAGTGAGAAGATTATGGGTATTCTGATAGTATCGGCGGCACCACTGACAGGGCACTTCCTCGCCCTGACATCCACGAAGGTGACCAATATAGCTTTCATTGTCATACTTGCAACCACGTTAATCATCACAGCAATAAACATATGGGTGCCCTTATCGACATTCTGATAGATTTCGGCTATTGGGGTATGCTTGCCGCAGCTTTCCTTGCCGGCAGCTTCTTTCCCTTCAGCAGCGAGGCCGTAATGACAGCGCTCGTTGCCGTAGGATTAGACCCTGTACAGCTCACCATTTATGCCACCATTGGCAATGTGGCCGGAGGACTGTTTAATTATGGTGTAGGCCGTATGGGAAGGCTCGACTGGATAGAGAAATACCTGCACGTAAGCAAGGAAAGCCTTGACAAGGCCACAAAGTTTATGGGCGGTCATGGCGCATGGATGGGATTCTTCGCATTCGTCCCAATACTGGGCAGCGCCATCACGATATGCCTTGGACTTATGAGGGCAAACATAATAATATCGGTCATCAGCATAACATTGGGAAAGTTCATCAGGTATGCCATCCTCGCATATATCCTTATGTGCGGACAAACCATGCTGGCATGACGACAGAGTAATGACAAATATATTCCGGACATGAGAAAACTCACATACATTATTATATTGGCACTGTCCCTGATAGCGGCATCCTGCAAGGACAAGGCAGGCACGCGTCAACGGACAATAACCGTAAGCATAGAGCCCCTGCGCTTCCTCACTGAGCAGATTGCCGGCGACAGGTTCGACGTAGCAGTTCTGGTAAGGCAGGGAGGGAGCCCAGAGACCTACGAGCCTACGGCCAAGCAGCTTACGGAGCTTGCCCACAGCGACCTATACATAAAGGTTGGAGAACTGGGCTTTGAGCGCACGTGGCTCAAGAGGATAATGCAGAATGCGCCACACACCATCATCGTGGACGCAAGCGAGGGTATCAAAAGGGAATTGTCCATCAACGGCATTCCCGACCCGCATGTGTGGATGAGCGCATCCAATGCCGTAGCCATGGCGAACAACATTTACAACAAGCTGATAGAAATAGACCAGAAGGACAGCGCACTATTCAAGGAAAACCTACGGGCGCTTACAGAAAGGCTCAGGAAGGCTGATACCGCCGTACGGGCAAACATTACCCGCGACAAGACCAAGGCTTTCATTATCTATCACCCTGCCCTTACATACTTCGCACGTGACTACGGGCTGACGCAGATACCCATTGAGGAAGAAGGCCGCGAGCCGTCTGCCGCACAGCTGAAAGACGTGATCCGCAAGGGAAAGGAAGAGAACGTCAAGATACTGTTCGTGCAAGAGGAATTCTCAAACAGGAACATTGATATCATCAAGAATAGCCTCAACGTGGAAGCTGTAGCAATAAATCCTCTCAGCTACCATCTGGACGAGGAAATGATAAGAATATCCAAGCTGCTAAAATGAACCCAATAATAAAACTCGACAACATATCGGCAAGCTACGATGGCAAGCAGGTGCTCTCTGATGTGTCATTGACCATCTTCGACGATGACTACCTTGGCATCATCGGCCCCAACGGAGGAGGCAAGACTACACTGGTGAAGGTCATGCTCGGACTGAAGAAGGCAGACAAAGGGCACGTAGGCTATTTCAAGGACGGACAGCCCGTGGAGAATATCAACATAGGCTATCTGCCACAATACTCGTCCATAGACCGCAACTTCCCCATATCTGTCTACGACGTGGTCCTCTCCGGGCTTAGCTCGCAGAAACACTTCCTCTTGCCGTTCACCAGCAGCCAGCACCAACAGGTCAGGGACACCCTGAGCCGCATGGAGCTTGACTCTTTCGCCCAGCGCCACATAGGCTCGCTTAGCGGCGGACAGCTGCAGAGGGTTCTGCTGGCAAGGGCCATAGTGTCACGTCCCGATGTGGTGATACTCGACGAGCCAGACACCTACGTTGACAACAGGTTCCGGGAACAGATGTACCAGATGCTTGAGGCCACAAACAAGGAATGTGCTGTGGTGATAGTCAGTCACGACATCGCCGAGATACTGCAATACACCAAGCATGTGGCGTGCGTAAACCATACGCTTCACTACCACTCCCACGCCGACATGCCTAAAGAGAAACTTGAGCAGCACTTCCTGAAAATGACACTGTAGGACATTGGCAATTAGCGAGAGCAGAAACTGCACGAAGTCTGAAAATAACTAAATATTTTATCGTGTTTTCTTCATTCTAAGCTAAATATGCTATCTTTGCAAAATCTTTGAAATAATAATTTATCAACGATAAGAAATGAAACAGTACAGATTAGTGGACAATGTACTGGGATGGTTGGCATTCCTGATATCCGCATTCGTATATTGCTCCACCATTGAACCGACAGCCAGCTTCTGGGACTGTCCGGAATTTATCACGACAGGCTACAAACTGGAAATCGGACACCCGCCCGGAGCACCGTTCTTCATGCTTACAGCAAACCTGTTCTCGCAGTTTGCCAGCGACCCGTCTGATGTGGCCCGCATGGTCAACACCATGAGCGCGTTGCTAAGTGCGACAACCATCTTGTTCCTGTTCTGGACTATCACTCACCTGACAAGGAAGCTCATTCTCAAGGACTGGGCAGACCTGACGCTCTCAAAGCTCATTGCCATTGAGGCAAGCGGTATGGTGGGCGCGCTAATCTATACTTTCAGCGATACTTTCTGGTTCTCGGCTGTCGAGGGAGAGGTTTACGCTTATTCATCGGCCTTTACAGCCGTAGTATTCTGGCTTATCCTGAAATGGGAAGACCATGCTGACGAGCCTCATGCCGACCGCTGGCTTGTGCTCATAATGTACATGACCGGCCTGAGCATCGGAGTCCACCTGCTCAACCTGCTCTGTATACCGGCCATCGTGCTCGTATACTGCTACAGGAAATTCCCCAATATTGAGACCAAAGGCTCGCTGGTAGCTCTTGTCATCTCATTCGTTGTCGTCGCAGCAGTGCTGTATGGTGTCGTTCCCGGCATCATAACTGTTGGCGGATGGTTCGAGCTGTTCTTCGTCAATGTGCTCGGAATGCCATTCAACACCGGCGAGATTGTCTATATCTTCCTGCTTGTGGCATCAGTAATATGGGCCATCTACGAGAGCTATACAGCCAAGAACATCCGACGTGAGAACATCTCCTTCCTATTGGCATTTGCCATGCTTGGAGTTCCATTCTATGGCTACGGATGGTCTGCCGTCGTCATTGGCGTCATAGTACTTGCCGTACTGTGGTTTATACTTAACCACAAGAAGATTGTCGAGAAGAAGCCTATCTATACTATCAGCTCACGCCTGAAGAACACTGTTCTGCTGTGCATGCTGATGCTTATGATTGGTTATTCAAGCTATGCCGTAATAGTGATTCGCTCTGATGCCAATCCTCCTATGGACCAGAACTCTCCAGAGGACATCTTTACACTGGGCAGCTACCTGAGCCGTGACCAGTATGGTGACCGTCCTTTGCTTTACGGTCAGGCATACACATCACAGGTTGCTCTTGATGTTGAGGGCAATATGTGCAAGCCAAGGGTAGAGGAAGGAGCACCGATATACTCCCGTGTTGAGAAAAAGTCGGCCGACGAGAAAGACCGCTACTTCGTTGTTAGCCACAAGAACAAGTACATCTACGCACAGAACATGCTGTTCCCAAGAATGCACGACCAAGCCCACACGGCTTCTTACGAGCAGTGGATGGGCGGAGTCGACGGCACGGAAGTTCCATACGACCGCTGTGGAGAGCCTATGACGGTGAAGATGCCCTCACAGTTAGAGAATATCAGGTTCTTCCTCTCATACCAGTGCAACTTCATGTACTGGCGCTACTTCATGTGGAACTTCGCAGGAAGACAGAACGACATTCAGGGACATGGCGAGCTGGAGCATGGCAACTGGATTACTGGAATACCATTGATTGACAACGCAAGACTCGGAGACCAGAGCAAGCTGCCCGATGACTTGAAGAACAACAAGGGACACAACGTCTTCTACTGCCTGCCACTCATACTTGGTCTGATAGGACTCTTCTGGCAGTCATTCCGTGGCCGCAGGGGCATACGCCAGTTCTGGGTTGTATTCTTCCTGTTCTTCATGACCGGTCTGGCCATAGTTGTTTACCTCAACCAGACTCCCGTACAGCCACGTGAGCGTGACTATGCATACGCAGGATCATTCTATGCCTACGCCATCTGGTGCGGTATGGGTGTGGCTGCCATTATCGACTTGCTGAAGAAGTGGCTGAAACGAGACAACGTCGTGACAACGGCTGTAGTATCGCTCGCATGCCTGCTCGTACCAATACAGATGGCAAGCCAGACATGGGACGACCACGACCGCTCTGGCAGATATACTTGCCGTGACTTCGGCCAGAACTATCTGATGACGCTGCAGGACAAGGGCAACCCCATCATCTTCACCAATGGCGACAACGACACCTTCCCACTCTGGTACAACCAGGATACCGAGGGTGTACGCACCGACGCACGTGTCTGCAACCTCAGCTACTTGCAGACCGACTGGTACATAGACCAGATGAAACGTCCGGCATACGACTCTCCGGCCGTGCCTATCACATGGCCCCGACTTGACTATTGCTCAGGTACAAACGAGTATGTGCAGGTAGAGCCAAGACTGAAGAGCCAGATATTGGACTTCTACAAATCAAATCCCGAGCAGGCAGAACAGCAGTTCGGCAAGGAGCCTTTTGAACTGTCGAACATCATGAAGTACTGGGTACGCTCCAACGACGCTGACATGCATGTCATTCCTACCGATACCCTCTACGTAACCATCGACAAGGAGGCGGTACGCAAGAGTGGTATGATGATGGCATGCGACTCCATTCCCGACAAGATGGTCATCTCACTTGCCAAGAAGAACGCTCTCTACAAGGGCGACCTGATGATGCTTGAGATGATTGCCAACTGCAACTGGACAAGGCCTATATATGTAGCCCTGACCGTGGGAGCAGAGAACTACATGAACCTTGGCGACAACTTCATACAGGAAGGTCTCGCAAACCGTATATCGCCATTCACCACAAATGCTCCCGGAGCGAAGAACTTCGACTCGGAGAAGACTTACAACAACCTGATGAACAGGTATAAGTACGGCGGTCTGAGCACTAAGGGACTGTACATCGACGAGACCGTTATGCGCATGTGCTATACCCACAGAAGACTGTTCGGCCAGCTCGCGCTCAACCTTATCGCCGAGCACAAGGACGACAAGGCACTGAAAGTGCTGCAGAAAGCGGAGAAGGAAATTCCCGACTACAACGTACCGTACAACTACATCAGCGGTGGTCTGGACTTCGCAAGAGCCTATGCCCTTCTCGGACAGAAGAAGAGAGCCAACGAGATACTCAACAAGGTATGGAACCATTCAGCACAGTATGCCCAGTGGTACCTCGGACTTGCCCAAAGCCGCTTCACACAGAGCCAGCGCGACTGCATGATGCACCTGTCCATAATGAACCAGGCGAGCGAGCTCTATGGTCTCATCGACAAGAAACAGGCCGACGAGAAGGCCAAGACTCTCAACACTCTCTATAACATGTACGTAGGCAAAGGCGGAAACAATTACTACGAGCAATAATGTTCATAGAACAGCCTGCTAAATGGTTGAGATGGCTATACCCCAGGGCGACTTGGAGAATGGACAAGAACAAGCGTTCGGTTTATCTGACGTTTGATGACGGGCCTATCCCCGAGTCGACCCCTTTCATTCTTGACACGCTGAAGGAATTCGGAATAAAGGCCACTTTCTTCATGGTTGGCGAGAACGTGCTCAGACACCATGACCTGTACAACAGGATTGTGGCCGAGGGACACGTCGTGGGCAACCACACTTTCAATCACCTTGGAGCGTTTAAGCACTGGACCATAACCTACGTCCTTAACGTGCAACAGGCCAACGACATCATCCACGCACGCCTGTTCCGACCACCTCACGGATGGATGAGGCACAGCGTATACTGGTGGCTGTCGAGGAGCTACCGTATAGTAATGTGGGATGTCGTAACACGCGACTACTCCAAGTGGCTCACAGCTGATGATGTGGTGAACAATGTCAAGAGATACACACGAAACGGTTCCATCATTACCTTCCATGACTCGCTGAAGAGCATAGACAAGCTGCATAAGGCTTTGCCGGAAGCTCTGAAATGGCTTAAGGAGCAAGGATATGAATTCAAGACTTTCGAATAGTGTCATTAAGGCTGAGGCGCAACGTCTCGGCTTTTTTGCATGCGGAATGGCAAGAGCACAGAAGGTAGACTCCACTGAGGAACGAAACCTTGAACAGTGGCTCGAACAGAAAGGGCATGCCGACATGCAATACATGGCAAAACATAAAGAAGTGAGACTTGATCCCCGCCTGCTGCTGAACGGGGCTAAGACCATTGTATCTGTAGCTCTCAACTACTGCCCGAAGGTCACAATACCACAAGACGAGCCACAGATGGCATACTACGCCTACGGGCTCGACTATCACGACATCGTGAAACAGAAGCTTTATGCTCTTGCAGGCAATTTAGGACTTCATACAGACCCCCAAGCGGCAAGACCTGAAGAACAGCCCTTCCGTGTGGTGGTAGATACCGCTCCCATACTTGAACGCTATTGGGCAAGACAGGCAGGACTGGGATGGCAGGGAAAAAACAGACAACTCATCATACCCAATGCAGGAAGCATGTTCTTTCTTGGCGAACTGCTGCTCACAGATGAAGTTGACATATATGACCAGCCTATGGCAGACCGATGCGGAGCATGCAGGAAGTGTCTTGACGCATGCCCGACAAATGCGCTCGGTGACGGAACCATGTTAGATTCAGCAAAATGCCTGTCGTATATCACCATAGAAAACCGTAATGACAAGATAAGCACGCATGATGCAAGTGCTATGGGAAATTGTTTCTATGGATGCGACAGATGTCAGAAGGCATGCCCACACAACCGCTACGCTTCTCCCAACAACACTCCAGAGCTTCAACCCAGCAGGCAACTGCTCGACATGACATGGGAGAAATGGGAAACAATCACAGAAGAGCAATATCAGACACTCTTCAAAGGGTGTGCGGCAAAACGAGCCAAATACAAAGGTTTACAAAGAAACATAGAAGCCATAAAAGGAAACCGAGAGAACAGCATTAAGTGAAGGATGAAGACTCATTCTGTTTTTGATCGAAAGAAGACAACAAGAGCCACGGGCATCTGACTCTTCACTCTTATCTTTAATAACTACAAATTCATCATGGAAAAGGAAATAGCAACTTTCTTCCGCAATTTCGCACTCAGGACAATGCTTGCAGAGCATGCCGACCCCAATAATCCAAAAGACGTGAAACAGGCTATGCTGAACCACTACGAAGACATCTACCCGGCTTTTTCACAGACGGATATCTTCAAGAGATGCTACAACAAGCATGGACACGAAAGAATGGTGGCTGCATATAAAGAAAACTTCACATTGTTGCTTAACGGGAGGATACCACAATGAGCAGAAAGATTAAAGGCTACACCCTCGGAGCGATAGCGGCAGCATCATACGGCACAAATCCCCTCTTTACATTACCCTTGTATGCAGAAGGCATAAGTCCTGACTCTGTGCTTTTCTTCCGCTATCTCTTTGCATTGCCTATTCTTGCCATTATGCTGAAGTCGCGTGGACGGTCATTTGCCGTGTCCTTCGCCGACATAATGCCTCTTGCTATTCTCGGAATAGTCTTTGCCATGTCGTCGCTCACACTTTTCCAGAGCTACAACTATATGGATGCAGGAATAGCCTCAACAATATTGTTTGTCTACCCGATAATGGTGGCGCTGATAATGGCATTGTTCTTCCATGAGAAACTTACCATACAGACTGTTGTATGTCTGCTCATGGCAGTCGGAGGAATAGGACTCCTTTACAAGAATGAGAATGGTGCGACATTGTCGCTTATGGGAACATTGCTTGTTTTCGCTTCATCACTGTCGTATGCAATATATATAGTATCAATCAACCAGACACGCCTTCGTGACATGGCAACGCTCAAGGTGACTTTCTACGTCATTCTCTTCGGATGGCTGATGTTTGTTTGCCGCACCCTTGCAGCAGGAGGAATACAGACTCCACCCGCAGATAAGCCTTGGCTGTGGTGTTGTCTTGTCGCCTTGGCTCTTATGCCTACCGCCATATCACTGCTCTGCACTACAGGTGCCATACAATATATCGGTTCAACTCCAACAGCCATTCTTGGAGCCTTGGAACCAGTTACTGCCGTATTCTTCGGTGTTACCGTGTTCCATGAGTCACTAACCCCACGTATCATATTAGGCTTCATTCTTATAATAAGCGCTGTAAGCATAGTGGTCGCAGGAGGTAACATAACAAGACATCTGACAAGATTCAGAAAGATGTTCCCTAAGTTGAAAAGAACAAAGAGTAAAGAATGAAAATCAAGTAACCGTATGGCTGTGGCTATTAATTGTAGAGGGAACCTTCTTCCTGAAAAGCTGCACCTGCACAAGTCTATCAAAGTCAATAAAAAAAGTTATTTATTTTGTTATTCCGTCCATTTACATTACCTTTACAAAGAATTTCATACAACACTTGACGACAATGAGGAAACTTGCATATTTTATGATGCTCGTCATCGGAGTTGTAACAATAATCTCATGTAATTATGACGAAACATACGCAGACCAGAAAGAACGTGAACGCAATGCCATAGCGAAATTCGTTTCCGACTCAGCCATTCACGTAATAAGCGAAGAAGAATTTGCAAACAAAGGATATACCACCGATGTGAGCAAGAACGAATTTGTTCTCTTCTAATCGAAAGGGGTGTATATGCAGATAGTACGTAACGGATGTGGAGAGAAAATAAAGGATGGTGAAACGGCTACCATAGAACAGGCCGATGCACTTGCAAAAAAGATAACCGATATCGTTAACTGAAATTCTTTTCTGCATATCAATATCCTCATGCGTATTAATAATAAAATACACAATCAACAAAAAAACAAATTCTGATATTATGAGGATAAACAAGCATCTATTGGCTATAGCCTTACTTGCGGCATCAATTCCTGCATTGGCACAGACTATCCCCTCGTACCCTGACGACAGGGAAAGTCTTAAGGAAATGCACGATTTCAGTGTATGGGTAAACAATAAGAAAGCACCGACTTACCAATGTCAGGTTAACCCCAACAGAAGGGTACAGGACGCTTCATGGTGCCAGTTCGGCATTGATGATAAAGCAACCGTACGGGTAGTTTATCACAAAGAAAAAATTGAACATGCCATAGTACGCCCGCTGTCAAAGGACATCAGACATACTATGATTAACGATTCTACACTACAGTTCGACATACCAAAGGTCTGCAACAATCGTGGCTACAGCCTTTCTGTAGAAATAAATGGCGACCGGCAACATAATCTTCACGTCTTTGTTGATGGTCCAGAACTGTATGTTCCTGCAAAACCAAGTCCCGACTCTAAGGACTCCATACTATGGGAAACAATAAACAATCATGACGTATTTGTACAAAATCCGAAACTCATATATTTCGGACCTGGCATACACAAGCCAAAGGACCTGCCAAGTGGTGAGATAAAGATTCCAAGCAATTCTACAGTATATATTGCACCCGGTGCTATAGTCAGGGCACGTCTTATTGTTGACCATGCAGAAAATGTTCGCATCATTGGTCGCGGTGTGTTGCTCAACCCACTTCGCGGCGTAGAGATAACCTACTCTAAAAATGTTATTGTAGACGGTCTTACCGTAATCAACCCACTCCACTATACAGTCTTCGGAGGACAGTCTGATGGCATAGTGATACGCAATGTACGTAGCTTCTCACGTCATCCATGGAGCGACGGCATAGACATGATGTGCTGCCGCAATGTCACCGTGGAGGATGTCTTCCTTCGCAACAACGACGATGCCTTTGCACTCTATAACCATCGTTGGTGGTATTGGGGAGGTAGCGAGAACTACCAGATAAGGCGTGCCACCATATTCAGCGACCTTGCCCGTCCGTTCAATCTTGGTGGACATGGCGACGACAGGGCTGATGTAGGAGAAGTGCTGAAAAATGTCAGGTTCGAAGACTGCGATGTGCTTTCAGCAGACGGCAACGGCATATTCCAGATAAACACAGGTGACCAGAATATCGTTGAAGACATACATTTCGACAATATACGCATCGAAGATGTCATTACTGCACGGTTGTTCAATCTGCAGCCTGTATTCTCAAGTAAGTACAACAGGTGTCCTGGAGGCTGCATCAGGAACATATCGTTCAGTAACATCACATTCACAGGAGACGAGTCGAAGCTGAAGGAGAGTATCTTCCACAATTACGACGCCGAACGTACCGTGAGCAACGTAAAATTCAGAAACATTGTCGTTAACGGGAAAAAAGTAAAGTTCAAGGATATCGACTGACTTTCCACAGTATCTTAAGGTGGGTTCTATAAATTCCCACCTTAAGATAGTTTAGTTGACGACCTACGAACAAGCGATATCTACCTATAGCTATATCCGCCACTTACCTCAATTACAGCACCATTGACAAACGGGCTGTTTATACAGAAGTTTACGGCATCAGCCACTTCTTCTACTGTTGCGAACCGATGGATGGCTGTCTTGCCACATATACTGTCGCGGATGGCTTGCGGTTTGCCCGCCTGCCACGGTGTTTCGACAAAGCCGGGTGCAACGGTATTTACCGTTGTACCTGTTCCTTCAAAGAACTTTACGAGATTTTGCGATAGAGCGTGCACAGCACTCTTTGTTACTCCATAAGCCAATGATGTGCCATGAGGATGGATAGCCATTTCCGAACCGATGAACACTATACGCGACCCTGAAGGAATAATATTATAAAGGTCACGGACAAGGTAAGTCGGCGCATTGACATTGACCTGCATCACCCTCTCCCACTCTTCATCAGTGAAATCGGTCAACCCCTTGCGAAGGGTTATTCCGGCATTCAGAACCATACAGTCAACAGTGTCTACCTTAGCCTTGACATACTCCACAAATCTACACATGCTATCCTTGTCCGACTGGTCGGCGCAGCATGTCTCGACATTTTACACACACTCGTCCAAGTCATGTACAGAATAGGTGGCAAAAACATGATATCCATTCTTTGCAAGCATTCTTGCTATTGCAAGTCCTATTCCTGATGTACCACCTGTTACTATGGCATTTTTCATCGCAATATCATTTTTGTGGCAAAGTTAATGTAAAAAACGGTTATTCCCAACTATATATAAATAATATGTAGCAAGAAAAAAAAAGTCGTAGCACATGGCATACGACTTAATAGTTGCGGAGGCAGGATAGACCTGTTGTCTCTTTAAACTGTTTATGCTTGATGAATTCTGGGCATAGATTCTGTTATATTGTTTTTCTTATCACGTCCCATATTCGTCCCACTTATGGAAATTTAGATAACAAGTTATCTTTTTCCTTGAATGGGATATATGTTGGCTCGCTTTTGTATCTCTCACAGGATTCACCTTTTGGCCAGATCGATGAGCTGGTCTATCCTGCGATTCTGTTCTTCAATGGTTTTGTCTTGACGACTGATGACGTCGCGTAGATGGTTTATAGTCGCCATCAATATCTGAGGATCCTGATTGATATGGACGTTGCCTACCATGTTGTGGTCACCTGTCACGTGATTTACGGCATTTTCTACTTCGCGGTCGAAGAGTTCGTCAATTGAACAATTCAGAAGATTGGCAATACGCTCTATTGTATCAGCCTTGGGGTTATCATTCTTGACTATGTCTTTGAATGACGCATTTCCAGACCTGTCGGGATAGACATAGGTGAAGAATTCCCTTGCCTTTATACCCCTGCTTCGTACCATCTTCTCTACTTTTAATGAATTGAATGCCATATTGTTTTATTTATAATAATCCTATTAAACCAATTGTAATTATTGTTTTAACAATTTAAATCCAGTCTAAATTATTACTTGAACAATAAATAGTTATTGTTTTACTTGGATATTTCAAAATTGATTTGTAATTTTGTCGGCGAATTTACTAAAGTTTTATGAATTATGCAAGCAAGTCACGAAAAAATTATGAGTATGGGACTGCTGTCCTACTACAACGGTCTGACGTTGAAAGAGAGGGTCAGATTTAAGAATTACGTTGCACAATTGTTTGAACTGAGTTATTTTACGGTGGACGGTAAATTCAGTGGACGGACAAGATTCTCGGCTGCTGAGGTTCTTGCCTTGCAACCGGTCGTCAAGTCTGAATCATGGAAGCAATAGAATTCTATCTGTGGGATGGGAAGGTGCGCTACCGCATCGATGGAACTGAACATGAACTTGTTCAGGGAGACAGGGAGATTATCGAGTTCGTCCTGGAGACTCTACACAAATTCTTCCCAGATGCTCTTGAGGCTGTTAACGAGGAGTGCTCAGCTTCAAAGGCTAACAAGCGGTACTATGATTTCCGCAGGGTTGACTTGTTCATACGGTGCAACTTTGCCGAACACGACACGCTGAATTTTGATATTGCGCAGGGTCTGATGCACTTCGAGGATGTGAAATGCCCTAAACGAGGTATATGCAAGCAGGAGGGAAGGATTTGTAAGCCGAAAATGAAAGTGCTTGTTCCAAGCGAAGAGGGAAAGGTTGCAGCCTTGTACTCTAAGGGGCTGACCGCTGACGAGATTGCCGGTATTCTGAAAAAGAGCATCAAGACCGTTAAGAACCAGCTGAACAGTGTCACCAAGAGACTAAAGCTGAATAGGACCAGAGACCTAATCAAGGTTTTCAGTATCTATAATGGATTTACACTGTGGGAATGAATGATGTTACTATTGAAGGGCTCTCTACTTGGACCTTTGTGTTCGAGTGGCATGTATATTAGGATTTTTATGCCGTCTGGCCGCAAGATGTAGTAGAATTAATTGCCATAATTTATACGCGGCCAGGCGGTTTTGTTTAACGACATAATTTTAACGTTATGAGAATTAAAGATTTTGAGAACGCTATCAATGCCTTGAACTGCTCAATAGTTCTGGATGAGGTTAAACTGCACAACGGCCATGTTCGCCGTTTCTTCGCTCACAGAAATGATTGCCTTTTGATGTGGGATGAAAACGGGCGTGCCTACTCATCTGCAGAGATCAACGCAGACGTAGTGCGATACGAGAGAGACAGTGTGTATGACCTTGATTTCGAATAGTTGTTATGTACGCAGATATTACAAATGATGGCAGTGTGAACCTTATAGGGATGAATACCGGCGAGGCCATCGAGTTGATGGAGATGATCCGCAGTGCTAACCTGCCAATCAAAAGAACATTCAATGTTGCCTTAAGAGAAATTGGACAACTAATTGAAAAACGAAGATAGTCTTTGCTTAAATCTTTCTAATATGAAATTATATGTACCATTATATGTTGTCACAGGTCTCAGGAACGGAAAGAGATACGTGCTCAGCAAACCGTGTTCAAGGCTTGAAGCCATACGGTTGAGAGACTGGGTGCTGTGGCTGTTCGGAAATCATTCAACTTATTCCTTTTTGCTGATCAGAGAGGCTAATGAAATGGATTGTAACAGGTGTTAGCATACTGACTGGCGAGAGGTGTGTGATAAGCAGTCCGCATCCTAAGGAAGAAGCGCACAGGCTGTTATCGGAAGCGTTGAAACGGCAGCACAAGTACTCAGGCTACCATCATCTGAAACTGGAACCAGCTGTAAGTGAGTAATATCTTTTTTAGAAGTATTTTACGGCACTTACGCAGAGTATTATCTTTGCGGCAGGTCAATCAATAAAAATCATGATACCAGTACATAAAATATATGAAGCCACGCGTGAGGGCCTAGATATCATCCTGTGGCTTTTCCCACAGGCATCCGTTTGCCTCGAGGGCAAAGGGAAGAAATTTAAGTTGCGCGAGGAGAAGACTCCGTCGGCATGCCTCTACAAGCGCAAGAGTGAGAAATATGGCGAGATCTGGGGCGTAACGGACTTTGGCGGCGACGGCTGGCGTTCTGCCATCCAGCTTTACATGGAGGACAGGCATCTGGGACAGGACCGCTTCAACGAGGCGGTACTGCAGATAGCCTCACATTTCAACGTTACAGACGAGCTGGACAGGACTGTGAACAAGGCCGAGTTCAGGGAGCGCGACGCAAGGGCTGACGAGCCTGACGGACACCGTGACTTCGAGACGAAGAGCTTCACCCAGGAGGAGCTTCTCATTCTGGGTCCCAACGTCAAGGAGGAGCATGTGGAGGCTCTGCACTGGCATAGTGTGAAATGGTTCAGTTACACAAAGGACAGGAAGACACGCATCAGATACTCTAACGAGCACTACCCGATATTCATTCGCGAATGTGTTGTGAAGGAGGCTCAGAAATTGCCCGATGGCAAGGAGCAGGAGGAGGTAAAATTCTGGAAGGTGTATGAGCCTCTAAATCCTGACAAGGGCTTTCGCTTCCAGTATTTTCCTGCCGGAGCAAAACCACAGAAGTATATCAACGGCCTGCGTGAGCTGATAAAAGCAAAAGAAGCCTTCAACGCCAAGGAACAGAAGGAATGGGAGGCTACACATACAGAAGAGGAACCATACAAGCCTCAGAAACTACGCGAGGCGTTTGTCTGCAGCGGCGAGCGTGACGCCTTGTGCTGCCGCTCACTTGGTTACATGCCGCTCTGGTTCAACTCAGAGACATACCATCTCGCAGACGACGAGATGCGCGAGATAATGAAGCATGTAGAGACTCTCTACAACATTCCTGATCTTGATGAGACTGGCGTGCGCAAGGGTACGGAATTTGCACTGCGCTTCATCGACGTGAGGACGGTTTGGCTCCCAGATTGGCTTGGCAAATACCGTGACAACAGGGGGAAACCGAGGAAAGACCTTCGCGACTGGATGGAACTGCGGCATACAAGGAAGGAGTTCAAGTTTCTTGTCCAGATGGCGATGCCTGCGAAGTTCTGGAAGACTACGGTGAACAAGAAGAGTGGTGAGACGCGCCACTGCATTGATACGGCGTGTTTGTACAACTTCCTCAAACTAAACGGCTTCTACGCACTACACGACGATAATCAGAAAGACACACGTTTTGTCAAGATAGACGGATACATCGTGAGATCCGTCACGCCGAAGGAAATACGCGAGTTCGTCAGGCAGTGGGTTGTGGAACAGGTGAGAGACCTTGGCGTGCTCAACCTTGTCCTGGACACTCCGAAGCTGTCTGCAGGAATGCTGGAGAGTATCGACGAGATAACGCTTGACTTCACCTCGTTCGACAGTCGCTCACAATTGTTTTTCTTCCCGAACGTATGCGTGAAGGCTTGTGCCCAGCAGCTGCAGGTGATCAAGAAACAGGATTTCAAGTTCCAGAACTATGTGTGGGCGGAAAATGTCATTGGCCACGACTTCCGGTTGCTGGATGACTTCTTCAGAATCAACAGAACGGCTGACGAGGATGGAGGAGTACAATTCTCAATAACCATCAACAAGGTCGGCTCGAACCTGATGGGCTACCTGATCAACTCCTCTCGCCTTTTCTGGAGAAAAGAGATGGAAACACGCTTCGACAGCGAGAGCGATCGCCATGCGTACATGGAGAACCACAGATTTGACATCACGGGTGACGGCCTGACAGACGAGGAGCGCCGTGAGCAGCAGCAGAACCTGATAAACAAGATATTCACCCTTGGTTATATGCTGCATCACTACAAGAGTCCGTCACGAGCATGGGCACCCATGGCGATGGACAACAAGATTGGTGATGAGGGACAGTGCAACGGTCGCAGCGGAAAGTCGTTCTTCTTCAAAGTGCTGTCTTTACTGATGAAGACCGTCAAGTTGTCGGGACGGAACCCAAAACTTATGGACAACCCGCACGTGTTCGACCAGGTTACGCAGCATACGCAGATGCTTCTTGTGGATGACTGTGACCGCTACCTGAACACAGGACTGTTCTACGACAACATCACGAGCGATATGACAGTCAACCCAAAGAACAATCAGTCATTCACTATACCTTTTGAGGAAAGCCCAAAGATAGCGTTCACGACGAACTATGTTCCTGCCGACTTTGACCCGTCGAGCGAGGCCCGTCTGCTATACATGGTGTTCTCGGACTACTATCACCAGAAGACCGAGGACAACGACTACCTCGAAAGCCGGAGCATCCGAGACGATTTTGGCAAAGACCTTTTCAACAAGACATATACGGAAGAAGAGTGGAACCAGGACCTGAATTTCATCCTGCAGTGCGTACGGTTCTATCTCAGCGTGGCCGACGAGCCGCTGAAGCTGTTGCCGCCCATGGCTAACATCATCTTCAGAAAGCACAAGCAGGATATGGGTGCGAACTTCGAGGACTGGGCACAGGTTTACTTTCATCCAGATTCGGGACGCCTGGACACATTCGTTCCACGAACACAAGCTTTCGAGGATTTTAAACAGCATGGCGGCAAGGTTCAGGGCATGACGTCGCAGAAGTTCCTAAGGAAACTGGAATCTTTTGCCTTGCTTTGCCCATGGATCGAGGAGCTTAATCCTGCCGAATTGCGAAACAGCAGCGGACGTATCATAAGACGCGAAGAGGGTTCTCCTGCCGGAAGCAGCCCTGTGGAGATGATATACTTGAAGAAGAAGAGGGATCTTGACGTCAAGAATTCAACGGAGGGCTGCCTCTTCGAAGACGAGACACCGTTCTAAAGGTGGTATCTCCTTTTCTATAAACTAAAAAAAAGCACGGAAATAGGCAATTTAACATATATGCAAAGATAGTGATTTTTTGTTGAAACACCAAACTTTTAGGCGACTTTTTCAAGCCTTTATGTAGGTAATTACTGAAAGAGGAACAGTAGCCTGCAAGGGTAATCACGGAGAGGCGGCAGGGTGACCGGCACAGGTCAACTGCCGCCTCTCTGCCGTTTGCGATGGTGGCCAGTGCCGCCGCCATGACCGCCACGCTATGGCCTGGCCGTCGCTGCCCTCTCCCCTACCCTTACCTTTTTTGTACAAAAAATCTGTAACTTTGTAACAAATGTCGGAAAAACGTTGAAAAGTATAGTAAATAAAGGGATTCCCGAGTACTTTGAAGTGTTTACAAAGTGACGTGACAAATCAGATACAAACCCCAAAATTGTAAACAACAACAGTTTTGTCACAACACATTTATAACGACAATTCCATCAAAATATGGGCTGATATACAAAATTGTGTGGCATCATTTTCTGTAACACACTTTCGTCACATTTACAAAGTTACTGATTTACAATTATTTAGGTATTCTTTGTGACCCTGTTACAAAATTACAGAAATTTCGGACGGATTGTATCAGGCTTGAAACAGAAATCTTATTGGTTAATTTGGATTTCTCTATATTTACTTATACTATCTGAATAAAAATGCTTATCTTTGCAGCATACATTCCTATATTATATATGAGCAAGTTTGTGATTTACCTGATGCTTAAGCCATTCATAGCCCAATGGGCTGTCAATCATTTCGGTTGCCCTGTTGAGTTTCCTCCACAGTCGGTGGGCAATGCCCGTATCGTGGCCGTTCTGCGCAAGCGGCCTGACAACACTCCACCCGAGACAGGCGCGGCTGGGCTGACACCTGTGGCGATACCGTACTCAAAACAGAAAGAGCCGGAGTCGTGGAACTACGTAACTCCATCGGGTAAGCGGTTCATAGCCGAGTACATCGAGGCGCTGTTCAAGGACAACCTCTACAAGGAGTTCAACGAGATGTGCGATCAGGACTCGAAGCTGCAGACGGCAGCATACGCATGGTGCGAGATGCATGGCATCAGCCTCGACTATGCCGACACCATACGGCAGCGTTTCTACCGTGAGCGGGAGCGCCTTCTATCGTGCGGAGTGGATATGAGAAAGAGAACGAGAATAAAAACTGATAAAAAAACTTAAATTCATCCTTAAATAAGTCCGTAAAGATACCTCTATTTGTCCACGTACGAACAGTTTAGAACAGTTTTGAACTTTTAAGAACTATTATGAACACTCCACGAAACATCATCGGCATTGACCGAATACAAGCACGTGAATTATCTGGCTTGCAGCGTCTGGGCAACTCAGTAGTACACATATCATCCACCACTGCGTGGAAGAGCACACCTATACAAGTTCCTGCAAAACTAACCATAAGCGACAAGATCGAGGACGGCGTTCGAATCTATACCGCACAGCTCGTGTTCCGTACCTGTGAGGAGATGGATGAGTGCTCCAGACTTGCGTACAGATGCAAGACTGCCGATGGGAAGTATTATCTTATTGGAACCGATGACAGACCATATACTATTACAACCGTGAGCAGGCCACACCCTGACAACGTGACGGACTCGCAGCTGAATGAGGTTACGGTTAACTATTCCTCCAATTACAAAATTCCATATATACTATAGCAAAGCGGGTTTTCCGTAGTTTTTCTCAGACACCAATCTTATTACCTTTGCCAAAAACCATTGGCAATGACGAAATACGACCTTTACCTTACAGGCACTGTTGGTGGCTGGGGCATCACTGCAGACTATGTCAAGTACATTCTCGACAAGAAGCGCGACCAGCCTGTTGACGTTGCTATATGCTCGCTGGGCGGATATGTCACTACAGGTCTGGAGATTTACGAGCTGTTTAAAAACCACGGCCAGGTGACATGTTACTTCCTTGGTATGTCGGCAAGTGCCGCCACCTTCATGGCTATGGGTGCCAAGAAGGTGGTTATGTCCAAGAATGCCCTCATTCTTATTCACAATGCCATGGGCGCAGTGTTTGAATGGGGCAATATGAACAAGGAGCAGCTTGACGAACTGGTCAAGCGCCTCCAGTTCCAGCGCTCTCAGCTGAACACCATCGATGATGTACTGGCTGAGATCTACGCTGAAAAGAGTGGCAAGCCGGTTGACGATGTAAAGGCCAAAATGAAGGTTGCTGCCTGGATTAAAGCCGCTGATGCCAAGGAATTCGGCCTGGTGGATGAAGTCACCGAGCCGGAACAGATGCCGACCAATGTACGGAACATTTATACTAATTCACTGATAAAGGATATGGGTCTACCAGCCTTGCCCAAAGGGTTCAATCCTGAAACGGGCGAGGAGAATCCAACCGCAGGCGTTCTCCAAAAGGTCGTGGAGATGCTGAAAGGACTCATGCCGGAACCCGCGACCAATTACAGTCATAACAAGATGATCAAAGTATTTACTGCCGTGATGGCTTTGTTGGCCATCACTGACGGCTTCAAGCCGGACGAGAAGGGTAATGTGTCCCTGACGCAGGATCAGTTGAAGATCATCGACGATGAGCTGAAGAAGCAGAACGATGCCTGTAAACAGGCTTCCGACGTGCTGAAGAAGCAGAAGTCGACCATCGAACAGCTGACCAAGGAGAAGAATGACCTTGAGGAACAGGTGAAGAACCTGAAGGGTTCTGCCGGTACCAAGGAGGAAGATAAGGTTGACGGTGCCGAGAATACACTGAGTGCCGCCGCCGAGTTGTTTAACTCTATCAAAGACGCTCTGTAAGCTATGGATCCAAAAACTCCTATTTTCAATGTCGGTCAGCCTGTGGTAGATCCACAGACTACCTTTACCCCGGCTTCCCTGAGCTCTGCTTTCCAAAAGTACCGCACGGAGTTGGCCTCCATGCCCATGTATTCTATGGCCAAGGCTATGCAGCACATGGGCTACCGTGATGGCATCCGCTACAAGGAACACCTCCACGAGATGAAAGGCAACTTCCAGATGGGTAACTATGATAAGTACAAGAAGGGCAGTGGCGCCATTGAGATTGCACAGCGCACACTGGAGACTTTCTTTGGTAACTGCATCGAACCCATCGACCCCAACAGCATCTACCAGAGCCTGTGGGGCAGCGACGTGACCAAAGGTGAGGGCCTGAAGAACGTGCCCTGGGTCAAGCGCATCTGCGCCTACATCATGGCTCAGCTGGGCGAACACATGTACGATGTGATGTGGACTGCCAAGCATGACCCCAAGAACACCACCGAGACAGCCAAGTGGTTCAATGGATTCTGTACTCTCGAGAACATCGAAATCAAGGCTGGAACCATGTCGCAGGAGATTGGCAACCTCTACCAGTTGCCTGAGGATATCACTCCCGAGAATGCCGAGGATATCATCAATGACTTCTTCTGGGGTGATGTGGCTTCTGGCTGGCCTGGCATCAACGGCAAACTTCGTGACCAGCGCGTGAAGATCTTCATGAACGACCACACCAAGCACTGCTACGAGGTGTCGTATCAGAAGAACCATGGTTCGCTGCCATACAACCTGCAGTTCGAGAAGGCACATATTGAGGGCAAGGAAACTGCAGAAATCGTGGGCTTGGGTAATGTGCCCAGGAACTACCTGTCTATCACTCCTAAAAACAACATCCTGACGCTCTGGAATCAGCGTACCGCTGATGAGACGTTCTTGGTCAAGGAGTCGAAGACCTCTCACTACGATGTTGACTTCCTGGCTAACATGTTCTATGGTGAGCAGTACCGCTTCATCAACAAGGAGATGTTATGTGTTGCACGCACATCTGCTGAAATTGCTGCTGCCAAGGCTGAGTAAATACCCCATAAAAACTGAAAAAAAATATGGCAGAATTCCCCAACAGAAGGCACCACATATTATAAACTCTAATGTCCAAGGGTGGCAGCACAAGGAACAATAGCGTAGGGCTGCCGCCCGCTATTACTATTTTTTTTGGAAATTCATAAAACTGTTAAAACAATGGCTGAAACAACTACACGCTGTGCAGACGATGCGGCAATCTATGACGATATAGACTTCTGCCTTGGCGACCGAAGTCTTCCAGGAGTTCGTAACCACGGTTACTGCGTACCGCGCAGAGATATCAAGACATTCCCGCGGCCAAACGGTCCAAAGACTGATGGCAAGATGGAGGATGTGGCCGTCATCAAGGCCAACATAGAGCTGTACGCAGACAAGCTCTGGAAACGCTTTGCGCTCGTGCCAAACGAGAGCGAACCAACGGCAGAAGGACAGGGCAGCTATGGATCGAAGACCGTGCTTAACAAGATCACGCTCGTCCTGCCTGGTACTGGGAAAAAGGTTACTGGCTTCATCAGCCAGCTTAACAACGATGATGTCGTATTCCTGATTCCGATGGCCGACGGCAAGTGCCGTCTGTTCGGCAATCCTCTATACCAGGCAGAGATTGCCGTGAGCCAGGCTTTCGGCAAGGCTGCCACGGATGCCAACACCACCACTGTAGAGGTCAGCGTCACCGATGAGTTCGCCGCGCCTTTCTACGAGGGTGAGTTCACGACATCTGACGGTACGTTCCTCGGCAGCACAGACGAGCTGAAGCCTGCATCTACATAGGCATAGCCTCAATTCTTTCCACTCATAACTTCATGACCGTGGGGCGGTCTCACCGGCAAAGCGTGTGAGGCCGCCCTTTTTCTTAACATATACAAATTATGATTGACCCGAAATTTACGGAGCAGATAGCCAAATGGCTTGATGCTGAGCATACAACAACAGAACAGATAGAGGCAGGCGCCCAGCTGCTGCTGTCTCTCAACCGCGACCGGAGCATGTACCAACGCATCATGAATAATCCGAAGAGGGAGCTGAAGTTCTTGGAATACAAGCTGAGACGGTTCCTGAGGCTTAGGAAGGACGGACAGACCATAAGGGACGTAGTAGCTCTCGACAGTAAGCTGACTCCGGAGATACAGTCCGTTATCGACACAGAGCCTTCCGCTAACGAGGTGACTGACCCAACTCTACCCGTCTTGCAGAATACAGAACACGGAGAAATAAGCGGTGCCGTTGTCCGCAAGGGCATCCGTCCTGACCACGACAGGCTGCCTGCAGACATACAGGCTATATGGACTGCCAATGCGGAGCGGTGGAAGAAAATCAAGGAGGCTTTCGAGACATGCAAGTCCCTGACAGAGCCTTGCGACAGATACGAGTATCTGAAGGTACTGAAGGACACTTGGTACAAGTATAAGCAGGAAATGGCTCGCTACGATGATTACCGGCTGACCGCTGATGGCGGTTCTAAGGGCGATGGTGCAGCTGAACAGACTCCGGCACTCACTCCTGAGCAGGAGAAAGAACTGAAGAATGCCGACAGTTATATCTCCAAAAACATGCCACAGCTGCTGATGCTGGTGAGTGTTGCCAAAGAAGAGGAATTCAACGAGGGGCAGATAAAGAACTTGGAGAACCTGCGCCAGCGCATCCAGCAGCGCGTCGATGTGCTGTTGAAATATGGCCGCACACTCACAGAAGAGCGTAGTGAGCAGTTGAAGCAGTGCGATATCAAGCTGACACTCGACACACCTGAAGACAATGAGCAAGGGAAAGAGTCCGAGTGAGTTCCTGCGTCCCATGGCCACGCACCCTCTGCAGTCGCATCTGGGGCGTGGCCTTCATACATTGGGACTCCTAGGCTGGATCCTGGAACAGACAGGTCCGGCAGATGTCTATGTCAGCACCTTCTCAACGTCTGATGCCTTCCTGAGAGGATTCTATAACCTGAAGAAAAAAGACCTGGTACTGAAATCGGTGCTGCTGGCAGACCTGAAGGCCTCGAAGAAAACGTATAAGCTCTATAAAGAGATGCAGCAGAACTTCGATGCGGTATACCTGGGACAGAACCACTCAAAGGTGGTACTGGTGCAGAATGACCGTTGGACGGTTACGGTCATCAGCAGTCAGAACCAGACGTATGGCGACCGTGCCGAGTGTACGATGGTCACAACCAATCAGGAAATATTCTATCAGCAATATTGTGGGTTCCGCGAATTAGTGGATAACAACTCAATTCAATTAAATGGACTATTCGAGCGACTTATTGAACAAAATAAAAGACCTTGCCAGTCAACTGACTCCCCCTCAGGAGATTTCCGCATTATTGGATATTGATGAGACTGAGCTGTGTGCGGACATTAACACCTTGGGCCATCCGGTCCGCAAGGCTTTCATAAAGGGCTATAGTGAAACTGCCCTCCGGCTACGCAAACAGAATCTCGACCTGGTGGATGCTGGCAGTCCTGCAGCCGACGAAGCGTGCCGCGTCTATCTGCGCCGCATGACACGTGATATAGAGATATGAGCCTTCCTGTCAACATAGACCAATACGCTGAATTCCTACCAGTGGACAGCAGCGAACTGCGCCTGCAGATGGTGCCAGAAGACACCATCATGCGGGTGGAACGGCTGCGCGAACTGAGCAGCTACTGGCGCAGTTATCCCAGCACGTCACCTAAGGAACTGGTGACCCGCTGCATGCAGCTCTTCCATGTGGGTAAGAGCCAGGCGTATGACGATATCCATCTTCTGAAAATCCTTATCGGCAACCTGGAGGCCACAACCAAGGAGTTCGCACGGTGGCGGGTGAACCAGATGATAGAGGAAGACCGTACAGCAGCAAGGCGTGACGGAGACTGGAGGGCCGTGGCCTCGATGCAGAAGAACTACATTCTGAACAACCAGACGGATAAGCCGGACACACCTGACATGGCCTTCGACAAGATTGTGCCGATACAGCTGGAGCCAACGGATGATCCGAGCGTGCTGGGCATCAAGGCACCCAAGAACCTGCGTGCCAGACGCGACAAACTCATCAAACAGTTCTCAAAGGACGAAGAGTACACTGAATATACTGAGGTGCCATCGACAGATGATAAGGAGGAAAAGTAATGGCAGAGAAGCAAAAGCAATATTTCAATGATGCACAGCTCTACCCGCTCTATATGTCGCCTCGAGACCTGGTGTGCGAAATGGGGCGTGGCACGGGCAAGGGCCTCATTGATGCCACCCGGCTCATGCAGGTCTTTCAATATATGCCTGGCAGCTGTACAGGATTCGTTTCTCCATCCTACAAGAAATGCCTCACTACCACGCTACCATCGCTCCTGGTGCACTGGGAGCGATGGGGCTATAAGCGCGACGTTCACTACACCGTCGGCAAAAAGCCGTGGAAGGCACTCAAATGGAAAGACCCCATCTTCACACCGCAGAACTGGGAGAACTGCATCGGCTTCTACACCGGCAGCGTATGCCAGATCATCAGCCAGGACCGCGAGGGCGCCAGCAATGGTCTCTCGCTTGACCATATTCTCATCGACGAAGCAAAGTTCGTGGAATACGACAAGCTGAAGAACGAGACGATGCAGACCAACCGCGGCAACGAGATGTACTTCTCTAAATGTCACCTTCACCATGGGCTGACCATCACCTGCGACACGGCCACGACAAAGAAAGGCTCCTGGTTCATGCAGTACGAGCAGAAACAGGACAAAGAACTGGTGAAGGTCATCGAGGGACTGGTGTATCTGAAATGGCAGAAGCAGCAGCGCATGAAGCAGCACCCGGAGCGGGCTAAATACTACCAGGCAGAGATTCAGAAGCTCGACCGTGACCTGTTCATCCTACGCAAGAACTGCCTGCTGTACTGCCGCTATCCATCGCTGTTCAACCTGGCCGTGCTGGGCGAGGACTTCATCAGGCGCATGAAGCGCGACCTGCCTGCACTGACGTTTGCCACCTCGATCATGTGCAAGCACATCGGCATAGCCAGGGATGGATTCTATGGCTCCATGCGCGAGAGTATCAACTGGTACACAGCTCCAAACACGTCGAAGCTGGCACTGGAGATGGTGGGGCGTATTGAAGACAGCTGCCTGCTTGATGCCGACTGTGACCCGAATGCCCCGTTGGTGATAGCCTTCGATGCGAACACGAACATCAACTGGCTGGTGGTCGGCCAGGTGGGCATTGACGGCAAGCTCTATGTGCTGAAGTCGTTCTATGTGAAGTACGACACCATCGATGCTGTCGTGGCACTCTTCAATGCCTATTACAAGAACCACAAGAACCGTCAGGTGTACTTCGTATTCGACTCGACGTTCAAGGGGCAGGGCTACGGTGCCAACCAGAACGAGGACTTCTATATCCTCATCACCAACCTGCTGCTTTCTGCCGGATGGGTGGTTGAACAGGTGTACATCAGCAATCCCATGCACCATGTGGACAAATATCATCTCATCAACCGCATGTTTGTAGGCAAGGCCGCCCATCAGGTCTTTATCAACCAGGATAACAATGCAGACCTCCTTCTCTCGATTACTACCGCCGCCATCTACAATGAAAAGAAGGATAAGCGAGGCGAGAAGCTGGCCGAGACAGAGGAGGACAAGCTCGAGGCCCGCACCGACGGCTCTGATGCTTTCGATACCCTGTGCATAGGTGTGGAGAAGTTCATCCCGGCATACGCCTTACAGGCATCGACAGGCTTTACATCTTATTTTGGTGGATGACTTTCTTCTACGACAATCCCTGTACTATTTTTCTCTTAATTATTTGTTTATGTAATCCTGGCAGGCTTCCGCAGTGATGCGTAGGTCTGCTTCTTTTATTATGGTTGCCACTGCCCTTGTTGTCAGTTCTTGTCTTACATTTGGACATGACCGCAGATGTTTTTTTCTTCATGACTTGATTTTAGAATGTCATACGGTTCTTGAATGGATGACTGTTACAAGCTGTAGCACTCTGTGTAGGTGGCCCATCAGTATCTTTCATACGGTTCTTCTGCCTGCCGTCTGCAGCGGATGTGTCGATAGGTTTCTCCCTCACACTTGGCTCTTTTCCCCGCCTCGGTAGATGGTTGACGATACTGGATATTACCTGCTTGTGCTATTCCCGGACGGCTTTTTCTCGTTGATGCGATGGTGTAACTGGATTCTATGCGCCATAATGATTTTACTTGTTTAGACATGTTTTACCTCTTGCCTCTGGCACTCTTCTATTTTTCCTTTGCAAAGTTAGCGCAGGCGGCATCCTGCAAGGTCAAGCAGCGTTGTCTCTAAAATTTTTCAAGGAATTTGGGGTGCAGTTGCGCCGGAAACCAAATTCCCAAGGCCGGGGCTTGAATAATTTTCGGCCAAACCTTGCATTTGCATGCCTTCTCCCTGCTGCTCTTTTATGCACGTAAAAATTACAAAGAGCGCCAAGGCGCAAAACATTAAAGTCTAACAAATTAAAATCAAACAATTATGACACATCCAGTTCAAACATCATCGTTTTTCAACAAGAGCCGTCTCTTCAGTAATCGCTACTACAGCGGTAATCTCTATCAGGTAGTCGTCAACACCGAGGATGGCGAGAGCTATGAGTATGAGGTAGAAGCCGACACATTTGCCGATGCCACCAGGCAGGCTGAGAACTTCGCACTGGACCTGATGGTCGATATCACCTACATAGAGTGCTACAGCTTGTAACAGTCATCCATCGTAATTCAAGAACCAAAAGTATAACATCCGAAAATTTACAAGTCATGGAAAAAAGAGAAATTATTGCATCGGTCGTAAAGTCAAACAAGAGTGACAACAATGTATGGGCAGTGTCCATCACTGGAGATGAGCAGCCGAGCGCACACTGCAAGACAGCCTACAAGGCTATGCGTTTCATGTTCCATCTGAAAAAGCAGACGGGATTGTATATCGCAGCTGAAAGCCTCGTCCAACTGTCAGCGGAGATAGCCTTTCGGAAAGCTGAGCAGGCTGCCGAGGTAGACCCCCAGGGGTTGAACGAAGCAACAGAGGTGCCGGCCGACGAGCCAAAACCCAAGGCCAAGCGCAAGCCTCGCTCAAAGAAATCTGCAGAAACAGCGGCAGTTCCTCAGTGAAGGGGCTGCTGCTTTTTGTCTTACCCTGTAATAGTGATAACCATGATGAAGTTCGCCCTTTACAGCTACATCCCACAGCGGTTCATGAGGAGAGCCACGTTCGAGGAGCAGGATATCTGCCGAATGATTATCGGATTCAAGGACGGCAGAAACGTTTACACACGTTGGGCTGTAAGACAGTTCTCGATGGCGTTGGCAGCTATGGACCTGACTGATACCGTTGTTGTCTGTATCCCTGCAAGTACGAAGTACGCTCACGTCCGTAGATGGAAACGGTTCTCTCAGCTGCTTTGCAAACAGACGGGAGCTATTGACGGTTTCAGCCATATCGAGGTGTGCGGCAACCGCAAACGGGCTCACATCACTGGTGAATACGAGCTTGCCACGAACATCAAGCACCTGGTCAACATCGACGCTGACTATTTCAGAGGTAAGAACGTGTTGGTCATCGACGATATCTACACCACAGGCCATTCATCGGATGCGTTCATCAGTGCTATCGAGGCCACTGGTGCACACGTCCGGATGGCCATGTTCCTGGCTAAAACCAGATGGTTCGGCTATCATGGAAAATAAGCAGGTCTGAATCTGCTTATTTTCTCAGCTCATGGCCAAGGCCGTCTTATTGCCCGCCCGCGAACCCCTGCGCACTTGAACGTCTGGACAACGTTCATGTACGTTCTGATGGCATGGCGCTGTACTCCGCTCCATTCCGGTGCCATGTTCCTTCTGGAGAGTCTAACCGGCTGACGAGTGGCTGTTCGGATGGGAGAGAAGGTGAGATGGCGTCAGGTATGCCACCATCTCGCCTACACACCCATCCGTGCCAAGGCATCACGGCCACTTGTCATCCAGACACTCCTGCCAGGAACGTGTCACACTACACTCCACTGCGACAATCGCTCATGCCGTCAGAACGTACGATGTCATACTGACATCAATGTGCTTGCCTATAGAAAGCCGTTGGCTCCATCGGTATGGGTGCAGGAAGTTGGCACAGTCAGGCATACAGGGCAAGGGCAAAGGCGACTGTCACTGTCTCTTATGCAGATAGAGGACAGGCCTCCATCAACAGAGACAGAGGCAGAGGACAAGCCCACTGCCTGATGACGGTCGCTTACTTTGCCCTTGCTTTATCCTGTATGTCTGACCATGCCAACACCCTACACCCCATGCATGCGACACTATGGGGATGAAATAATCACCCCATAAAGTCGCCACTACCGCATATGCGGCTCGCTGCCGCCCCTGCCTCGTTTTGACACTGCCACGCTGCCGACACTATTGTATACGGAAATTCCGTGACATATTCCGCTATGGCAAGTGGGGCAAGTCGCTCTCGGGCGTAGGGCGGTGGGGGCTGCTAAGGCAGGAAAAAGGCACTTTTTCCGCACCAGGCGGCCCGGAAAGCCCATAAACAGGGCTTTCCGGGTAAAGCGGTAGTGGAAAAAACTGGAAAATCGCCGCAAATCACCGAATGACTTGCCGCGACTTGCCGCCCGATGAGCGGCACTTGCCGCGCTTTTCGAGGCGACTTGCCACGAAAAGCGCGGATTTTCCAGTTCTTGCCACTCTGTTGCCCATCCCACGGTGTAAGCCGTGAGAAATCTTTACAAAACGGTAACATTTCCCCTTTTCTCTTGCTGTTGGCCGATGGTAAACGCAGGACAGGGAAACGAAAGATGACAAATGGAGAGGAAAATGTTAAAAGTAACATTATTATTACTCTTTTTTAAAATGATGTTCCGGCTTTTCTTGTCCGCTTTTTTATGCCTGAAATGTTAAAAACATGGATAGGTTGCAAAAAAGTTACCTGAATATTTGGATGTTTATTGCTTTTTTGCTACCTTTGCACCGTCGGAAAGACAGAAGAGTTCATTGAAATTATGAAAAGAAGCGAATTGGAGAAGAGGCTGAGAGACGCGGGATGCGTCCTGTCCCGAAACGGTTCAAGGCATGACAGATGGGTAAATCCCAAGACTGGCAAGTTTGATTGGGTGCCACGCCACAGCACAGAAATTGCTACTGGAACGGCACACAAGATACTTAAAAAGTTGGATGCCTAAAGAAAAAGGTCAGGGGCTTGCCCCTTGACCGATTTCTCTTCTTTCTTGATGGATATGGACTCTTTTTATAAGAAAGTATAAAGCATAAGGATATGACAAAAGCAATCGTAACAGTAGAAAAAGGTGCTGATGGCAACTATTGGTGCAGTACCGAGATTGGCGACGGTGGCTTCAACGGCTGCGGCGCTACCGTGGAGGAAGCCAAAAAGGATTTGGAGGCTTGTTTGGAAGAGGCAAGGGAAGCCGGAGACATCAAAGGAGAATTGACGTTGGAGTATAAGTATGACTTACAATCGTTCTTCAACTACTTTGACTACTTCAACGTGAATGAGGTAGCACGACGTGCCGGCATCAATCCATCGTTGCTCCGTCAATACAGCAGTGGGTGCAAGAAAGCAGGCGAGAAGACCTATGAAAGACTCTCGGAATGCTTTGGCACGATAAAGAGGGATTTATTGGCCGCTTCATTCTGATTCGGCTATTTCATAAATTAATGAACTCTTGGAGCCTCCTGCGCGTGATGCGTGGGAGGCTTTTTCTAATGAGAACCGCAAGGAATACTAATAGGGATAGTGGAAGAAAGGAATCAGGGCGGCTGCGGCAATGAGACATACGATTACCGTTGTGCGCTCCTGCTCCAAGGTCAGGACTGAAGTATGATGGAGCCATTTCACAAGATTCTGAGCTATGATGAGGAACACCATAGCCGCCACAGTGTAAGTGCTGGCAAAAGCGATGATATTGGCAATGATCTTCATACGATATGGCTTTTCTTCACTTGCAAAGATAGGCAATTTTACGCATTTCCACCACTTCCAAATGTTAAAAATGGTGGTGAAAACTCATTTTCTCCACCATTTTCCTTTGCCGTTCCGCTTTTTCTCCTTATCTTTGCCAACGGATAAAGAATCGTGGTAGTCCACGCCGTTTGAGCATCGGTCAATTGCTCGGCATACCTGTCAGAGCTTTTTTTGTGCCCGCAAGACAGGATATCATTTTGTTGGCATCGACAATATGATTGGGGCAAGGCACAGATGAGACAGTTCTGGAACTGGAAATATTGGCGGCTGCCATTCCGTGAATTAGATTTAGCCATTCGGCGGAGTCACGATTCTTTATCCAACGGAATGTGCAGCCGTTTTTCTGTACTCGGTAGCCAGACGTTCTGGTATGGATAAAGAATCGTGCAATTATGCAAGAGACAACAATGGGAATCGACCGCACGGCAGGTATGCCGCAGACGGTTGACGTGACGGCACCCGTACGCGAGAAGGTGCAGCAGTTGAACAGATGGCTCGACAGCCGCAGCGGTTTCTACAGCCGGCTGATGGGCGAGACAGTGACGTGGCGCATGGCGCTCAGGGCTGGCGTGGTGCTGCCGGCGATGCTGACGGCGGTAGTGATATGCGGCATACAGGCGCCGATGGTGTCGGCAGTGTGCCTCGTGGCGGCAGGATGGACCGTCTATCGGCTCAACGCCGGAGAGACGGGCAGTGACAACAAGGGAAGGAAAGGAGGCCAGTCATGACACGTGAGGAGTATATGGCACGCCGCATGGAGCTGCAGCTGGAGATTACCAAGAGCCGCGAGGAGGAACGCATGGACCTGCATACGGTGGAGAATGACAAGGTACTTGCCTACAGAAACGCGGCAGACAAGATTAAGTGCTATAAGGATAGTGTGGAGAATGAGCTGCGCGAGAGCCTGCACCGTCTTAATCTGTTGTCCGACAACCTTCACCGCAAGCATGCCGTAAGGCGTGCGGAGATCGATGCCGAGATAAAGGTGCTCGACGCTGAGATGAAACAGCAGTATTACGTCAGCCTGAAGGAAGGAGGCCAGCCATGATAGTAGCGACATATGTAGACCACAGTGTTTCCGCTCCCAAATGCGTCAGGCCGGTCATCGACATTATGAGGAGCATGAAGGGCTGGGCTTTCACGGAGAAAGCATTCGAGATGCAGGTGAGGAGAATAGAGCAGGCTGCAAGCATGGTGACACGCACTAAGGTTGACGTAGTGCGCAATGAAAATGCTTGCAACATCACTATTGGCAACGTGATTAAGGAAAGGGTGTACTGCAATCTGTTCTACGTCCGTGTCGATGACGTGCTGGTAGAGGACAGTAGCGGCACGGCCATGCCCTATCTGGGCAAGGCCACGCAGGCACTCTACGACATGGCGAAGAAATGCCATGTAGATACTGCAGACGAAGACACCGACGTGAAGGAAGGAGGCCAGCCATGAGCGCCATAGGTCTGACCCCCGAGGCCGTCAAGGCCCTGAACGCCCTGTGCGAGGAGTCGAGCCTGAAGGCTCATATCTGCCACCTCGGCAACGCCGAGGATGCGCTGCAGAAGGCAGCCTACGACGATGACTCCTTCGCCTACATGTTCCGCTTCGCCTACGAGCTGAAGCAGCTGCGCGAGGAATTCGAGAACCTACAGGAGATATTGGGATATGAACCGGAACAGTACTGACAGCACTGCAGCGGGCGAGTTCGCAGCCGGACTGCTGGCCACCTACTTCCAGTTCCGCGACTGCCTGCCACGGGACGGCTACCTGCAGGAGAACAAGACCACGCAGCAGATACGTGACGAGCTGCTGCCTATGTACCCGGTCAGTGTTGACGACATCGTCGGCTACATGGTGCAAGCCGGGTACTCCACCACCACCGAGGCCGACGGCTCGGTGACGTGGGCTATATGGCGGCAGGCGTAGGAGCATGTCACGGCTGTTTTGTTTTTGAAAGGACACTTTTTTTTAACATAGTTGGGCGGTGCGTCGTGACGATGCGCCGCCCTTCGTATTTTTATGCCTGCGGCATGGGCGCTACCTTTGCCGCAAACACCGTAAAACGACATGATAACAGTCATATCACCATTTCCCGACATACTCTTCAGCTCGCAGGTTCCCGACCTGCGGTTCACGCTCACTGAGCCGAGTGCCTCGGTCGCCATCAGCGTCGACGGCACCGAGGTGTACCGCGAGACGCTGCATGCCACCGGTGGCACCATCGAGGTCAGCGACCTTGGCGGCCTGCTGGGTGTCTATGCCGAGCGCCGCCTGTCTGTCAGCGTGTCCATAGGCATCACGGAGGGCGGGGCCTCGGCCAGCACGGCCTCGCTGCAGTTCCTGCTGCTGTTCAGCCGTGCCGACGTTGGCGTGAGCGCGTCCGACTTCTACGGCGGCCACTTCCTGAGCGTGCTGACCGGTCCCAAGGTCACGGCTTCTGGACGGCTGGAGTTCCTGCACTACTACGGCACGGAGACTCCATCCTGCACCGCCACCTACTCGGACGGCAGCACACAGACGTTCACCCCGGCGGTGTCGGCGGGCAACAGCCGCTATACCCAGATAGACGTGTCGCCGGACAACTTCCAGGCAGCCGGGCTGGAGCTCGTGTCGTACGTGGTGACGGCGGGCAGCCGCAGCCAGCAGTACGACATCGACCACTCGCAGCCCGACTGCGCCCCGATACTGCTGTTCGACAACTCCTTCGGCGTGCAGGAGCTCATCTACTGCACGGGCCTGCACAAGGTAAGCCCAGAGTACTCGCGCCAGTCGGCACGGCTGGGCGGTCTGCTGCGCAACTACGACATCGAGGAGACACGCCGCTTCATGGCCGACACGGGCGTGCTGACCACGGCCATGGCAAACTGGGCCGACGAGCTGTTCCGCTCAAGGGAGGTGTACGTGGTGAACATCTACGGCGGCGTGCCCACGGTGGGCAAGCAGGTGGTAATCACCGACTCCAAGTCGGAATACTCCAACGACGATGCCTCGCTGCCACGCTTCACCTTCACCTACCAGTATGCGCAGCGCGTACACAACGTTCTGCAGCCGGAGCGAGAGGGACGCATCTTCGACAATACCTACGACAACACATTCAACTGACGGACATGAGGAAAGCCATACATTTCAATGAGGCCATGCAGGTCATGGACATTGCACGAGAGAGGAAGCAGACCGTTGACCTGAAGGTGTGGGAGATGCAGACGGGCAACGTTATCGAGTACCGCGGATGGCTCGTCTCGGGCAGCAACTGGCGGGGCGGATGGCACCGCGTCATCAACCCCGTGAACAACCAGATACGCACCGTGCCCGACATCTTGATACACGAGATCAACGGACTGGCAATATACCTGTAACAATCAATATATGGAAGAAAAAAAAGACTTGATGCGCATAGGCACCAATGGCGACTACGAGCGCTACGAGGTGATGCCCTCGTCGGTGGTCGATGCCGTTGAGGGTCTGCAGTCGGAGTTCATCACCCGCTACGGCACTGACTCCGACAGCGGATTTGCCGATGCCGAGGACGATGACCTCACGCAGACCATCGGCATAGGAGGACGGCAGTATGAGTACGTGCCGTGGGGAGGCGACAACATGCTGCCCTACCACGTGCAGACAATGATCGGCAAGAACATGGTCACCTCGCAGTGCCAGCAGTTCAACACGCTGACGTGCTACGGACAGGGTATGCAGTTCGTGGAACGCCAGACGGGAAAGAGAACGGCCGACCCGACCATACGCGGCTTCTGCCTGCGCAACGCCCTGCACCGTCAGTTCTGGGAGCAGGCAACAGACATGAAGTACTACTTCTTCTCCGTGCTCAGCATCACACTGAGCCGCGATGCTGGCAGCATCGTTCAGCTGCGCCATGTGGATGCCTGCCACTGCCGCTTCTCGCCCCGCAACGCCAAGGGGTGCTCCGAGTATGTCGTCGTGGCCAACTGGCGCAAGGGCACGCCCCGGCGCGCAAGGGTGCTGCCTCTGCTCAACGAGACCGACCCGCTGGGCGACCTCATGGTGCGGCTCGGACGCGA
>SAMEA3663023__coassemble_721_pt1 | contig 41495 bp, 32 predicted proteins | sample SAMEA3663023__metabat2_low_PE_013 | metagenome-assembled genome bin SAMEA3663023 (sample SAMEA3663023) | pig gut metagenome | biome: pig gut; feature: pig-associated habitat; material: faeces | place: France | collected 2012
TGTGGATATTTCCTTGGCAATGCTCTCGTAGTTGACATACCCTGCGAGCTGTGTAGACAACACCGACACCTGTGACGACAGCTCCAGAATTTGCTTCCGGTCGTCCTCGCGGCTACTCGTGGCCTGCGACAGCTGGCTGTTCAATCTCAGCAGGCTGTCCGACTGCTCGCCCTGAATAACTTCGAGCGAGTATTTTCCCAGTCCGTACTGTGACATTCGCCTTACAGCTTCTTTCTGCTTTGCTGCATTTATTTCTTTTCCCACGGCCACAACGTTGAGCGTCTTGGCATCGTTATCAAAAGAATGTGAGATTAGCTGCGTACCTGCCTGCGAAAGCTCGTTCTTCATAAAACGGCTGACATTGTTGTCGAAGATGCTCCTGCGTACAATACCGATGGTCATCAGCACGGAGGGGATGATAGTTAGCAGGACAATTCCCATGATGATACGCTTGGTGCGCAAAGCCTTGTCAGGCGACAGAAACTCCCTGCGCTGGAAATGCATCAGGCGAACACCGAGGAATGTGGCGAAGCTGATGAAAACGGTGTTGATGAAGAAGAGGTAGAACGCTCCGAGGAAATAGAGCAGATGACCAGTGGCCAGTCCATAGCCGGCTGTGCAGAGTGGTGGCATAAGGGCTGTTGCTATGGCTACGCCTGGAATGACATTGCCCTTGCCTTTCGTGCATATGGCAATGATGCCTGCCGCACCACCACACAGGGCTATGAGCACGTCGTAGAGCGTCGGCGATGTGCGTGCGAGAAGCTCCGACTGAGCCTCGCCCAATGGTGTGATGAGGAAATAGAACGTTGCCGTGAGCACACTTATGAGAGTGGCCACGCCGAAGTTCTTTGCCGAGCGCCGAAGCAGGTCAAGGTCATTGATGCCTATGGCGAGTCCCATGCCGATGATTGGTCCCATGAGCGGTGAGATGAGCATCGCTCCGATGATGACGGCCGTGGAATTGACATTCAGGCCAAGCGAAGCAATGAATATGGCGAAAATCAGCACCCATAGATTGGCTCCCTTGAAGCTCACTCCGCTGCTTATCTGTTCTACTATTTCGTGCTCGTCTTCCTTGTCGGGCATTATGTTGAAGTATACTTTTGCCCTTCTAATAGCATCTGTCAGTGTCATGGTTGTCGGGATTATGATGTTAGTGTGGCAAGGGCTATCTTGCAAGCCACTGCTCAGGATTGAGTTTCGTTTTCTCCTTATATAGGCGGAACTGCAGTACATTGTCTGTTCCTACGGTTCCGAGTGTCTGGCGTGCCCGTACCTTCTGTCCCATGGAGACGGAGACAGAACGCAGGTTGCAGTAAACAGAGATATAGGCTCCGTGGCGCACCATGACTACCTTAGAGCCGGAATATCCGAATACGGCACTCACCTCGCCATCGTAAACGCTACGCGCCTGGCATCCGCTGCTTCCCATGAGGTTTATGCCCTTGTTGTCGAGCGTTACCCCCTTCAGTCCCTCTACATTATATTGTCCGTAATGGGTCACTATGCGGTAGTTGCCAGTCAGCGGCATAGGCAGCCTTCCCTTATTCGCCTCTATACCGTTGTTCATCAATCGGTCGGCGGAGCTGAACTTCGTCTCAGCCTCTGCCGTTGCCTTTGCCTCGGCCATTTCCTTCCGGCTCCTCTCAGCCTCCGTTTTAGCCTTCAGCTCAGCGGCCTGTCGCTGTGCCTCGGCCTCCCGTGCGGCCTGCTCAGCCTTTTCCTTCCTTTCAGCAGCAAGCCGCTCAGCCTTCTGTGCGGCCTTCTGCGCGGCATCCGACTTAGCCGTAGCCCTTTCCCTTGCCGCATCCTCACGCGCCTTTCTTGCAGCCTCTTCCGCAAGAGCCGCCTGCCGTGCCTCCTCCTTGAGCTTTGCCTCCCTCGCCTTAGCCTCGGCAATTCGCCGTTCGTTCTCCCTTGCGGCAGCCTCAGCGGCAGCCCTCTTGCGCTCCAGCTCTGCTGCTCTCTTGCGTGCGGCCTCTGCTGCAGCGGCCTTTCTCTTTGCCTCAGCCTCTGCCCTTAGACGTGCCTTCTCCACCTCTTCGGCCACCAGCCTGTCTATCTGTGCGTTAAGGGCCGCATCCTTCTTGCGTTGGTCGGCAATGATGCCCTTTATGGTCTTCTGCTGTTTCTGCAGTCCCTTGACCACCTCCTGCTGCTCGCTCTGCTTAGTCTGCAACTCGGCTTTTTCCCTCATGCCTTTCTGCAGTAGGCTGTTCTTCTGTCCCTTCACGGCCATAAGCTGCTGGCTCTTGTTCTCCACCTCCAGTTGCTTGGCCTTTACCTGCTCGCCCTGCGCGCGCTGGTAGGAGGCGTACTCGCGTACAAACCTCAGACGGCGGTACATCTGTGCGAAGTCTTTGGCTGAGAATATGAACATGAGCTTGTCCTGCGCAGAGCGATGACGTGACATGTAGCGCATGGACTTGATGAAATTACGCTGCCGCTCCTTGAGTTGCTGCCTCAGTGTCTCAAGCTGCGAGGTGAGCATGTCGATGTTGCCGTCGATATGTGCAATGTCCTGCTCTATACCCGTTATGGACTTCTGTCTGTCCTCTATCTCGCTGTTTATGACGAGCAGGTTCTTGAGCCTGTCCTTGACATCAGCCTGATTGGCCCTGAGCGCCTTCTCCTGCTCCTTTATCTTCTTCTGTATGTCGGCCCTCTGGTTCTGTAGTCCCTTGATAGACGCATTGGTGTATACCGTTGCGGGAGCAGTCTTCTTGGCAGTCTTGGTCTGCTTCTTCCGTGTGGTTTTAGCAGACGACTTCCTGGTTGTTGCTGTTTTCTTCGCTGTAGTGGTCTTGCGCTGTGCCGTGGCTGGTACGGCAAGGAGTATGGCGAACAATATGATTAACAGTTTCCTCATTATGTTGCGATGGTAATAACGTATTGCCTTGCATGGCTGCAGGTCAGAAATTCAACAATTTGCCAAAGACATCGGATGCCTCCACCTTCTTGTATCTCGACGACACCTCTGTCCGTGCCTCCCATTTCTCGTCGGTCTTCACTTCATCCATGTCTATTATTACTCCCGTTGCGCCTTTGCCCTTGATTGCGGCTGACGAGAACGAGAACGACTGGCGGGCAGGGAAGAACTTGCTGCCTACGCTGACAAAGCGCGAGTAGTCCCAATCGAGTGTGGAGTTGCCGTGCGAGGTGCTGGAATGGTTCACCTTGGCCTTTGCTATGCGCCCCGTCACATCCGCGCTCCATGTATAGTCCATGTTGCCCATGTGCAGCGACACCGTCTGGAACTCAGACGTGGCCGAGACTCTGAACTTGTCCATATCGCCCTCGCCCACCTTGTTGCTGCCCGGCAGGAACAGCTGATTCCAGAAGAGAGCCTGAAGGGAGTAGAAATTCAGACCGTTGTCACGGAGAAAGTCGAGCTGGTTGTAGTCGGCCTTGATGTATTCCTTGTGCATCCTGTCGAGCACAAGCACGTAGTCTGGCGTAAACTCAATCCTTCCCACCTCGCTCCCCAGTATAGGTATGAAAGCCTGTATTCTGATAACCTCGTCGCGCCTCATCCTTAATGCTCCCGGCACGGAGACGTCCTTGCTCCCCATCTTGACGTTGAGCGTCATCTTGCCTACGATGTTCTTGGCGTACACCTTTTGGTCAGAGACTTTTCTTACAAAGTCCAGCGGCTCGGACTTACCTTGTGCGTTGCCCGTAGCCGTTTCGTTAGCCGAAACACCTCCAATGGTCTTGTGTGAAGCGCAGCCTGCGAGCATCACTGTCAGGCAGCAGGCTGCTGCAACTATTATTTGTCTTGTCTTCATTTATTTCTGTATGTACTTTCTTCGTTTAATCTTCCTTCTCAACAGTTTGCTATCGCCTCCCCTGTCTGCGGCCTTCTGCCACAGCTCCACGGCTTTGTCGGTATTGCCCAGCATGGCATATATGTCACCTGCATGCTCGTAGATGTCTGAGTGCATGTCCTCGGTGGAGTCGTTGGCCATGGCCTGGTCTATGTAGATTCTCGCCTCGGAGTATCGCTCCTGCATGAACAGTATCCACGCGTAGGTGTCGAGATATGTTGTCGACTTCGGCTCGGCCTGTATGGTTTTGAGGCTCATCTCCTCGGCCTTCTTCAAGCTGGAACCATCGAGGCTCAGATAATAGGCATAGTTGTTCAGGCACGAGATATTGTCGCTCTTCCAGTGCAGGCAGCTGTCATATGCCGCATACGCCTCCTGCTTCCGTCCCATATTGAAGAGTATGTCTCCCATGGCGGCATAGAAATCGCTCACTATTCCAGGCTCGCTTTCGTCATTGATGTTGTCCACTCCCTTTCGGAATACCTCATACGCCTTGTCATCGTCGCCTTTCATATAGTATCCCATTCCGGCAAAATAGTAGAACACCATCTCCTCGGGGTTGTACTGTGTGCCTGGCTCGCTGAGGGCAATGATGTCGTCCATGTTGTGCTCAGGGTACCGCAGCTGTATGAGCTGGAACCTTGCGGCCGCATTGTCCGGAGCTATGTCAAGTAAGGCCACAAGGGCACTGTCGATATATTCCTTGGGCGATTTCTTCATCGACATATATGCTATCTTCATTTCCCTAAGGGCTGTCTCGTCGGGTGCCGTTGCTATCACTCTGTCGAACAGGGACAGCATGGCCAGACTGTCTCCTCCCTGCCTCTCGTTCTGCTGAATGGCTTGCCTGATAAGCTGCAGCTTGTTGTCGGTAGGTGCCGTAGGGCTTATGAGTATCTGCTCCATGATGCTGTCGGCCTTTGCCTCCTGGCCTGTCTGCATGTAGTAGTCATACATTGACAACTGAGCGTAGACGTTGTTGGGGTCCTCCTTCAGCGCATTCGAGAATATCTCCAAAGCATCTTCCTCCCGGCTGTTCTGCATATACCAGTTGCCGACCATGATGCCGTAGTTGAGGTCATATGGATGCGATGCCGCAAGCTGCTGTACCACCTCGCATGCAGACTTGCTGTCTCCCATAAGCTCATATATTTTCATCTTCGACAGCGCCAGATCATCACTCATTCCGTCAACCTGTTCTATGCGGTTTACCACGTCAAGCATACGTGGATAGTCCTTTCGCTGCTGAAACAGCTGAAGCAATATCTTCATTGCGTCTGTGCGGTACTTGTGAGTGTCACACAGACGGGTATAGGCATCTATGGCCTTATCGTAGTTGCCCGTGCCGATATAGAACTGGGCAAGTTTCTCCTGATAGACCTCATTGTTTGGCGACAGGTCTACGGCACGCTCCAACGATACCAGGGCCAGAGAGTCCTGCCGCATCTCTGACAGGTACATGGCCATGAAAAAGCATGCCTCGGGAGCATCCGGAGATATCTCCAAGGCATGACGCAACAGCTCGAATGCCGACGCCATGTCTCCGGCGCTCTGCCGGCGTATGGACTCAAGAAAAAAATACTGGTAGCGTCCGGCCTGCGCCGTGTTGCTACCCGATATTTCCCCAGCCGCACATACTGCCGGCAATGGCAGCAGGAAGCCTATTGCTAAAAGAACTGTCTTGAAAACACTTTGCTTCATTTCACTCCTGTATGACCATAACCGCCAGTACCGCGCTGAGTCTCGTCCAAAACCTCTACCTCGCAGAAACTGGCTACCTCGTGCCTGGCCACCACCATCTGGGCTATACGCTCACCGTCGCTGACCAGAAAGTCGTCTTGTGAGAGATTTATCAGCAACACCATCACCTCGCCACGATAGTCGGCATCGATGGTTCCCGGACTGTTGAGCACAGTAATGCCTTTCTTGTATGCCAAGCCACTCCTTGGGCGCACCTGTGCCTCGTAGCCTGCTGGCAGAGCCATATACAGTCCTGTCGGGATAAGACGGCGCTCAAGAGGGTGCAGAACTATCGGCTCGTCGATATTGGCACGCAAATCCATTCCTGCACTCAGCTCCGTGGCGTATGCTGGAAGCTGATGGCGACTTTTGTTTATGATGTTTATTTTAACCATATATGATTTTTACATTGCCGCAAAATTAGCAAAAAAAACTGAGAACACAATGATTTCTTGATATTTATTAGTACTTTTGCGCCATGATGGAGTGGAAACGACTAATTTCGAACAAAAGGCTCGGCCAGGAACAGAGACATGCTCTCAGGGACGACGACCGCACGGAGTTCAAGAGAGACTACGACAGGCTGATATTCTCCGCACCTTTCCGAAGGTTGCAGAACAAGACACAGGTGTTCCCCTTGCCAGGAAGCATCTTCGTACACAACAGGCTCACACACTCGCTGGAGGTGGCATCGGTGGGGATGTCGCTTGGCAACGACGTATGTCAGATACTGACGCAGAGGCATCCAGAGCTAAAGGATACGCTGTTTCAGGAGATTGGCACCATTGTGGCGGCGGCATGTCTGGCTCACGACCTTGGCAACCCTCCATTTGGACATAGTGGCGAGAAGGCTATACAGACATTCTTTTCCGAGGGTGCTGGCAACGGTATCAAGGAACTCGTCAGCGAGAGATTCTGGGCTGACATCACACACTTCGAGGGCAACGCCAACGCTTTCAGACTGCTCACACACCGCTTTATCGGACGTAGGGAGGGTGGCTTCGCCATGACCTACTCTACATTGGCAAGCATTGTGAAATACCCCTTTGCCAGCACAGAGGCAGGAGAGCATGGGAAATTCGGATTTTTCGCTACTGAGGAGGACACCTTCTTGAAGATTGCCGACCAGCTTGGCTTGCGGCGACTCTCTGCTCCCGACGCTCCTGCTGCATACGCACGACATCCGCTGGTGTACCTCGTCGAAGCTGCCGACGACATCTGCTACGAGATTATGGACATGGAGGATGCACACAAACTGAAAGTCCTGTCTTTTGCAGAGACACGCGACCTACTCCTCGGCTTCTTCGATGAAAGGACCAAGGATGAAATCATGGCCAGGATTGAGAATGAGGGCATCAGCGACGAGAACGAGCAAATTGTCTATATGAGAGCCCGTGCGATAAATATTCTGGAGACGGAATGTGTAAAGGTTTTTGTTGATAATGAGGAGGCCATACTGCAAGGCACGTTCAGCGGCAGCCTGGTGTCGCATATCGGGGAACGCACCAAGAAGGCATACGAGAGATGTGTCAATGTCAGCATGAGAAAAATATACTGCAGCAAACCAGTCCTCGACATTGAGCTGAGCGGTTACAAGATAATGGAGACACTGATGGAAACCCTCACGCACGCAGCCATAAACCCTGAGCAATTCCACTCCAAACAGCTCACCAGGCGATTCAGCAGCCAATACGACATCTGCAGCCCCGACGTAGAGACAAGGATTATGGCCGTCATAGACTTCGTCAGCGGAATGACCGACATATATGCGCTCGACATATACCAGAAAATCAATGGTATATCGCTGCCTATAGTGTAATATCAGCTCTATCAAACACTTACATGCCTGCTATACGAACTTATGGTATAGCAGGCATGTAGTTATTTTGGCTCAGTGGAAAATCATGGGGAAGGGATTCCTACATAAAGGCACCTTTCACGCATACGTTTGCGGGGACAGATGCAAAGCTTTGCGTTGGCGGTTGCAATGCTTTGCGTTGGCAGTTGCAAAGCTTTGCGTCTGAGACGGGCAAAACTGGCATAGAAATCGTCAGTCCTATTCTTGATAAGAGAAAAGGGAAGAAAGACTTACCATACGGGCCACTATAACCCCAGGAAATTTCTGCCGAACCGTTATTTTTCCTGATAAATAACGTTGTTGGCTCCGCTCGTTATCTTCATGGCCTCGGGATGCTCCTTGATATAGCTGTCAATATGCCTGATGCGTTTCTCCTCCAATATCTCGTCGACAGCTATTAGGATGCCCGTCTCCTCAACATCGCCGAAACCGTAGTTTATGGCAGTACCGAAGAGACGCATTGTAGGGCTGAGGTTCATGTATGCGTTGACCAAAGGAGGAATATTGTAACCCAGACGGCGTATCTCTCGGTTGAGGATGCGGTAGTCAGCACGGAAGTCATCCTCGCAGAAAAGAGTGGCCAGCTCCATAGGGTCAGACTCTATGCGCAGCGGCTTTAGTGGCACGATAAGGTTGTCCTTGTCATCGAAATGTTTTTTCAGGAAGTAGAGTATCATGTCGCGGCCTCGCCTGATATACGAGGGATACATCGTAACCTTGCCGAAGAAATACTTCACCTTGGGGTTGATAACCGTCAGAGCTCCCAGACCGTCCCAAAGATTGTCGAGAGCAAAGATGCTCTTGGTGTTTGTGCGCACGTTCTGATACTCAAGCGACACGAATGAGCGTCCGAGCTCCACGGTATACGGAGCATACTCGCGCATGAATTTCTCGGAAAAATGAAACATGTGGCTCGTTGCCAGCTTCGGCTGCCCATTGGCGCCTATTTCCCATTCACTGCCGAAAAGATACCTGTAACCGCCAATAATCTCCTCGGCCTCCGGATTCCAGACAATCAGCTGTTTGCAGCAGCCTGGCATGGTGTCGAACTCGTCAATGTCGGCAGACTTGCCAGTTCCTCCTCCTGCCGTGCGGAATGCTATCTCGCGGAGACGGCCTATCTCCAGCATCACATTTGGAGCATCGTGAGCCGTAACGACATATATCTCGTTGTGGCTCTTGTTGGTCATTCTGAGCTGCTTGTCAGGCGTAAGCTCGCTTTTCAGGAGCTCCTTGCTTATCGGCTGGATAATTTCTTCTTCCATTACTTTTTTGGATTAAGTTTCTTGTTTGCCTACAAATTAGCTTTCTACTTCTTTTATAGCGTATAGACGATGTCCTCTACATACTGTGCCCACTCTGCCGGTGTCCTCGACTTATCGAAGGTCTGCCAGGGGATGGGCTTGCCTATCGATACCCGGAAAGTCTTGTCGACATTCTTGTACATCTCGTCAACAAGGAACAGCATTGCCACATTGAACTTAAGGTTCAGAGCCTTGCAGATATTTGCTATACGATAGAACTTGTCGGAGTTCCGTCCACCGAAGTGTATTGGCACTACATCCCTCTGGTACTCTACACTTTTGGCAATGAACGTTTTCTTCCATGGCAGGTCGTGTATCTCGCCATTGATTTTCCGGGAGCACAGTCCTGCAGGGAACATGAGCATGTGATTGTCGCTGGTGAACCCCACCTCCACCATTCTCGGGAAATCCCTCCCCTGCTTGCCGGTCTTGTTGATGGGGATACATACAGGAGCCAGACCTGGAAGGTTCATCAGCAGGTCGTTGACAAGATATCGGAACTTACCATCGTAATGACGGCCAATGACAGCCCCGAGCGCTACTCCGTCGGCACCACCAAGAGGATGGTTCGAGACAAACGTATACAGTCTGCCATCGTCTTTTGGCGGAAGATTCTCGGCACCTTCAATCTCCAGAGTCATACGCAGGTAGCGCACACACTCCTCCAGCCAGTCGGTTCCTTGCTTGTCACGGCTCTCCCAGAGGTAGCGGTTCACCTCATCCTCATGGACGATGCCCTTGAGCCACTTTACGAGGAAGCGTGGTACGAGTCCGGCCTTGTCGCCCATCTTGTCGTGAAGTATTTTGTCTATATCTATTGTTTTTTCCATGTTCTCCAACAACACAGTTCTTTTATAAGCTCGTGCAAAAATAACATAACTTTTTCTAATATGGCAGTATTTTGACTAAAAAAGTTTGTTTTGACACTATTTTATTACCTCCAGGCAACATTTTTGTAAGAAGTTAGGCCGAACAGAGACTGAAAGCACGATATAGAACAGCACTATGAAGCGACTGTTCCAAGCCAAGGCTGCAAAGCGCGCAAAATCAAGAAAAACATCATAGCGTGAAAAAAATGTGGGGGAAAGTGGTGGAATGTGGGGAATTTTATGTATCTTTGACCCCGAGTTTATTATAAAAGAGGAACGCATGAGATTTTTGGGGAACATTGAAGCCAAGATAGACGCTAAGGGAAGGGTTTTCCTTCCTTCTGCATTCCGCAAGGTACTACAGGTATCTGGCGAGGATACCCTTGTGCTTCGAAAGGATGTTTTCCAGCCCTGTCTCGTGCTTTATCCCAAGAGTGTATGGGACTTTCATCTCGACACACTCAGGCAAAAGCTTAACAGATGGAACCCGGAGCACCAGCAGATATTGCGTCAGTTTGTCTTCGATGCAGAGCAGATAACCCTCGATGGCAACGGAAGGTTCCTCATACCGAAACGATTTTTTGACAAGACTACTCTTGGGGCGGATGTCAGGTTTGTTGGCATGGATGACACTATCGAGATATGGAATAGTGCAAGCGGCAGCACACCGCTAATGGACCCAAAGGAGTTTGGAGAGAAATTGTCCACCATAATGGCAAACGAAGACTGACAACTCACACAGCACACGGCAAAAAATGGCAAATACTATAGAGACATATCACGTACCCGTACTGCTTAAGGAAAGCGTTGACGGGCTAAACGTTCATCCTGAAGGCATCTACGTTGACGTCACCTTCGGAGGTGGCGGGCACAGCAGAGAAATTCTGTCAAGGACTGATGCCACATGTCACCTGTTCAGCTTCGACCAGGATGAGGATGCCGAGCGCAATATATTGGACAAATACGGACCAGGGAAATTCACATTCGTGAGGTCGAACTTCAGATATCTGGCCAACTGGATGAGATATTACGGCATCGACGGCATCGACGGACTGATAGCCGACCTGGGAGTGTCCAGCCATCACCTGGACGACGAGGACAGAGGATTCTCATTCAGGTTCAACTCTCCGCTGGACATGAGGATGAACAAACGGGCCGGAAAGACGGCTGCCGACATACTGAACGAGTATGACGAGGAAAAGCTGGCCGACATCCTCTACATGTACGGAGAACTGAGAAACTCGCGCCGGATTGCAGCAGCAATAGCTAAGGCAAGAGGCAAGTCAAGAATAGCGACCACACAGGACCTGCTCGATGCCGTGTCATCAGTAATGAACAGGGAACGGGAGAAGAAAGAACTGGCAAAGCTGTTCCAGGCACTCAGAATAGAGGTCAACCACGAAATGGACGCGCTTAGGGAGATGCTAGCAAGCGCTACGGAACTGTTGAAGCCCGGAGGAAGACTTAGCGTAATAACATATCACTCGCTTGAGGACAGAATCGTCAAGAACGTGATGAAGACCGGTAATCCGGAAGGAAAAGCCAAAAAGGACTTCTACGGCAGAACAGAATGCCCGTTTACTCTTGTAAACAACAAGGTCATAACACCGTCCGAGGACGAACAGGCGCAGAACCCGAGAAGCCGGAGCGCAAAGTTGAGGATTGCCGAGAAGATAGGGAGTAAGTTGACAAGTTGACAAGAAAACAAGTTGACGAGTTGCTGGCAAAACCTGCCAAAACGATAACACATAAAGAGATACCACTTATGACAGACAAAGATACAGAGACCACAACCGTGGAGAACATCCAGGCAGACGACAACTCCAAGTCCATGCAGGGACAGACACTCAAGGAGGTCATCAGACAAAACGCTACGGAGGACGACGCTCCGCTGTCGAAAAAGATTACGCTGAAGAAAATCCTTGGTGGCGACATCCTCACCACAACGACCATCAGAAGGCAGATATGGTTGTTCCTGCTTATAGCATTCTTCGCATTGATATACATCTCAAACAGATATAGCTGCCAACAGGATCTGATTGAAATCAACAGCTTGCAAGAGAAACTGCAGGACGCCAAATACAAGGCCCTGTCAAGCTCGAGCCTCATGACCGAGAGAAGCAGGGAAAGCAACGTGCTCGAAATGCTGAAGGACAGCAACGACAGTACTCTGAAAACTCCCAACCAGCCTCCATATATCATCACCATCCCTGAAGAATAAAGTAGAAAGCCTATCGCCTCAACGGCAAAGAACCATGAGGGAAATATACACAATCGACAAGGATTGGCGGTATACAAGTCACGGGAAGCAGGAGGGAGCAGAAAACAAAGACAACGGGTAACAGCATACCAAGAAGGAAAACAAAGACATGAGCAAATTTGAAGGAAACAAGATAATGCCACGCTACAGTGCTTTCGCAATAGTAATGACTGCTATTGCCGCATGCGTCATCTTCAAAGCGCTGTACATAATGGTGGCGAAGAAGGATTACTGGACACAGGTGGCAGACAGGGTGAAGAAGGACAGCGTCAACGTCGCACCCACCAGGGGAAACATCCTCAGTTGCGACGGCGAGCTGATGGCAAGCTCACTGCCGGAGTTCAAGGTGTACATGGACTTCAAGCAGCTTCACGATGCCAAGAACGACTCTCTTTGGTGCGCAAAGATAGACTCTATCTGCATGGGGCTGAACGCCATATTTCCTGAGAAACCGGCATCAGCATTCAAGGAGCACCTGACAAAGGGCTTCGACAACAAGAAACGCCACTGGCCGATATGGAACAGACGTGTGGACTACAACACATATAAAGAGATACAAGAGCTGCCCGTAATCAAGAAAGGGAAACTTGCCAGCGGCTTCCATGCCGAGGAGTACAATGCCCGTCAACGGCCATACGGCTCACTGGCCGGACGCACGCTTGGCGATATGTTCGGCGCAAAGGACACGGCAAGGTGCGGTCTGGAACTGGCTTACGACTCAATCCTACGAGGCACCAAAGGACTCATACACAGAAGGAAAGTGCTGAACAAATTCCTCGACATCATGGACACTCCACCCATTGACGGCGCCGACATAGTCACCACTATAGACGTAAGCATGCAGGATCTGGCCGAGCGCTCTGTCATTGATGAGCTGAAGGAAATCGACGGCAATGTCGGAGTGGCAATAGTCATGGAGGTAGCTACGGGCGACATCAAGGCCATCGTAAACATGGAAAAATGCATAGACGGCAAATACAGAGAGATAAAGAACCATGCTGTCAGCGACCTTCTGGAACCAGGCTCAGTGTTCAAGACAGCATCCATCCTCGTAGCACTCGACGATGGTGTTGTGGACACCACATGCCGAGTGGAGACAGGTGGAGGTGTATGGCCGATGTACGGCAGACAGATGAAGGACCACAACTGGCGACGCGGTGGCTACGGAACAATATCGCTTCCAAGATCGCTTGAGGTAAGTTCGAACATCGGAGTGAGCAGGATTATTGACGACCACTACCATAACAAGCCAGAGAAATTCGTTGAGGGTATATACCGAACGGGACTGGCCACAGACCTGCACCTGCCACTCGTAGGCTCGTCGAGTGCAAAGATAAGGATGCCGAAGAAGAACGACCGGGGGCAGTGGACAAACTGGAGCAAGACAGCCCTGCCATGGATGAGCATCGGCTACGAGACACAGATACCACCAATATCCACCCTGACGTTCTACAACGCCATTGCCAATGGAGGCAAAATGATGCGTCCGCGCTTTGTGAAGCAGGTTGTCAAGGACGGTGTGGTGATAAAGGAGTTTCCGCCAGAGGTGGTGAAGGGACATGAGCAGATTGCCAAGCCACAGACCATCAAGATTATGCAGACAATACTGGAGCACGTCGTGAGCCAGGGACTTGGCAAAAAGGCCGGCTCGCCATCATTCAAGGTTGCTGGCAAGACAGGAACCGCACAGATGTCGAAGGGAGCGGCGGGATATAAGTCAGGAACCACCAACTACCTGCTGTCGTTCGCAGGTTTCTTCCCTGCTGACGCACCAAGGTACAGCTGCATAGTGTGCATACAGAAAAGCGGACTGCCAGCATCGGGAGGCGGCATGAGTGGAGTTGTGTTCCACAACATCGCTGAGGGCATCATGGCACAGGACCTGAAGCTTGATGTCAAGGATGCCAAGGACTCAGCAAGCATTCTTGTTCCGACTGTGAAGAGCGGCAATATCCTGGCTGCCGACTATGTACTGTCGAAGCTGGGCATCAAGACGCAGGCCAACTGGAGCGGCCCCGTTGATATCGGCACGCCAATATGGGGAAAGGCCGAGAGAAACGGCAATGGATGCATAAGCCTGACAAGCAAGAAAGGCTTGGGCAAGGAATACATGCCCGACGTCATTGGCATGGGGGCAAGGGATGCCGTTTACCTGATAGAGAGCAAGGGCGTGAAATGCCAGCTCACAGGTAGGGGAACCGTAGTGAAGCAAAGTCTGGAACCAGGACACTTCATAAAAAAGGGTGAGACATGTCTGCTGACCCTTGACAACCATTAGAAACAAAACAAAAATACAGATACAACTATGAAACTGAAGGAGTTATTGGCAAGCATCAGACCTCTCGACATCATAGGCGATGCAGAGGCGGACATCACGGGCGTGAACATCGACTCACGCCGAATAGAGAACGGGCACCTGTTCGTAGCTATGAAGGGCACGCAGGTAGACGGCCACAGATTCATACCCAAGGCCATTGAGCTTGGCGCCAGGGCTGTACTGTGTGAGGATGTGCCAGAGGAGACACATAGTGGTGTAACATATATAAAGGTGGAGTCTACAGAGGACTCTGTAGGAAAGGTCGCCACGGTATTCTACGGAGACCCTTCGCGGAAACTGCACCTTGTCGGTGTTACGGGCACCAATGGCAAGACCACTATCGCCACATTATTATATAATATGTTCAGGAAGATGGGACACAAATGCGGCCTCCTGTCTACAGTGTGCAACTACATCGAGGACGAGCCTATACCCGCCGACCATACCACTCCCGACCCCATAGAGCTGAACCGGCTGCTGGCAAGGATGGTTGAGGCGGGATGCGAATATGCCTTCATGGAATGCTCCAGCCATGCCATCGCACAGAAGCGCATCGGAGGACTGACATTCGCTGGCGGCATCTTCACAAACCTAACACGTGACCACCTGGACTACCACAAGACTTTCGAGAACTACCGCGATGCCAAGAAGGCCTTCTTCGACATGCTGCCCAAGACTGCGTTTGCCATAACGAACGCCGACGACAAGAACGGCATGGTGATGGTACAGAACACCAAGGCCCAGGTCAAGACATACTCCACACGCCAGATGGCCGACTATAAAGCCCATATCCTGGAGTGCCACTTCGAGGGAATGTATCTCGACATCGACGGACAGGAGGTGGGTGTCCAGTTCATCGGTAAATTCAATGTCAGCAACCTGCTCGCCGTATATGGCGCCGCCAGGATGCTCGGCAAAAGCCAGCAGGACATACTCCTGGTGCTCAGCACACTGAAGAGCGTCAGCGGACGATTGGAGCCTATACGCTCGGACAAGGGAGTGACTGCCATCGTAGACTATGCCCACACGCCCGATGCCTTGGAAAACGTGCTCAACGCCATACACGAGGTGCTCAACGGAAAGGGCTCTGTCATCACGGTATGCGGCGCAGGAGGAAACCGCGACAAGGGCAAGCGGCCACTCATGGCACAGGAAGCGGTAAAGCAGAGCGACAGGGTAATCATTACCAGCGATAACCCAAGATTTGAGGAACCGCAGGACATCATCAACGACATGCTGGCCGGACTTAATGCGGCACAGATGAAGAAGGTGCTGGCCATCACCGACCGCAGGGAGGCCATCAAGGCTGCATGTATGATGGCAGGAAAAGGAGATGTAATACTCGTTGCAGGAAAAGGCCACGAGGACTATCAGGAGATAAAAGGTGTCAAACACCACTTCGACGACAAGGAGGTGATCAGGGAGATTTTTGCTGAACTATAACTGCTGTCCAAATTGCAGATACAAAGACTGACAAACATCATAATACATTAACGGCTTAACCAGATAGTCTATATGTTATATTATCTTTTCAGATTTTTAGAGGAATACGGCATTTCCGGCTCACACCTCTGGGGCTATATATCGTTCCGCGCCCTTCTGGCGCTGATTCTGTCGCTGGTCATCTCGGCATGGTTCGGCGAGAAGTTCATCAGCTATCTCAGGAAGAAGCAGATTACCGAGACACAACGCGATGCAAGCATCGACCCCTTTGGCACCAAGAAGATAGGAGTTCCGTCTATGGGCGGCATCATCATTATCGTTTCAATACTTGTACCCGTGCTCCTTCTGGGCCGTCTGCGCAATATCTACCTCATACTGATGATAGTGACGACGGTATGGTTGGGATTTCTTGGCGGAATGGACGACTTCATAAAGATTTTCCGCCGCAACAAGGAAGGACTGAAAGGCAAGTACAAAATAGTTGGGCAAGTAGGCATAGGACTCATCGTGGGACTGGTGCTGTGGTCTTCGCCCGATGTCAAGATGAACGAGAACCTGGCCATAGAGAAACAGGGGCAGGAGACTGTCATCACCCATCGCACGGTGGCCGAGAAATCACTTAAGACCACCATCCCCTTCGTAAAGGGTCACAACCTTGACTACTCCCGCATCATGAGTTTCTGTGGCAAGTATAAGACAGCGGCAGGATGGATTCTGTTCGTCATCATGACAATAATCGTTGTCACAGCTGTCAGCAACGGAGCCAACCTCAACGATGGCATGGACGGCATGTGCGCCGGTAACTCGGCTATCATTGGTGTGGCCCTTGGCATCCTCGCTTATGTAAGCTCGCATATAGAGTTTGCCTCATACCTTAATATAATGTATATACCCGACAGTCAGGAGCTGGTGGTCTTCATGTGTGCGTTTGTCGGTGCGCTGATAGGTTTCCTGTGGTACAACGCATATCCTGCCCAGGTGTTCATGGGCGACACAGGCTCGCTGACCATTGGCGGCATCATAGCCGTATGCGCCATTATCATCCACAAGGAGTTGCTGCTACCCATCCTCTGCGGAATATTCTTCGTGGAGAGCCTGAGCGTGATGATGCAGGTGTGGTATTACAAGCTCGGCAAGAGGAAAGGAGTGAAGCAGCGCATATTCAAGCGTACACCAATACACGACAACTTCAGAACCACCGACAGCCAGCTTGACCCAGAGTGTACGTATCTCATTAAACGGCCACACTCGGCGAAACACGAAACCAAGATTACAATTAGATTCTGGATAATATCCATTATCCTTGCGGCACTAACTATTATCACATTGAAGATAAGATAAGAAATGGGGGGCTATTACACCCACACGTAACAAAACAAATTATTGAGAAATGAAAAGGATTGTTGTTTTAGGAGCTGGCGAAAGCGGTGCTGGAGCAGCCGTGCTGGCACAGAAAGAGGGCTTCGACGTGTTCGTATCGGACATGGCGACCATAAATGCGAAATACAAGAAACTGCTCGATGACCACGGCATAGAGTGGGAAGAGGGACAACATACAGAGGAGAAGATACTCAACGCCGATGAGGTGATAAAGAGTCCAGGCATACCAAAGGAGGCCCCGATGGTACGCAAGATAGCCGAGAAGGGTATACATATCATCAGCGAGATTGAGTTCGCAGGACGATACACCAACTCAAAGATGATTTGCATCACGGGAAGTAACGGAAAGACTACTACCACGTCGCTGATCTACCACATCTTCAAGGAGGCTGGCTACGATGCCGGACTGGCAGGAAACATAGGGCGAAGCCTTGCGCTGCAGGTGGCCGAAGACCCACACGAGTACTACATCATAGAGCTTAGCTCGTTCCAGCTCGACAACATGTACGACTTCCACGCAAACATCGCCATTCTGCTGAACATCACCCCCGACCATCTGGACAGGTACGACTACTGCATGCAGAACTATGTCGACTCCAAGATGCGAATCATACAGAACCAGACAGAGAAGGACAGCTTCATATTCTGGAATGACGACCCCATCATCAAGAAGGAGCTGGAGAAGTACGATATCAAGTCTGTGATATGCCCGTTCTCAGAGCTTAAGGAGAAAGGCTCCATCGGATATATCGAGGAAGGCAAATACACCATTGAGAAGCCGATGCCCTTCAACATGGAAGAGGAGGAGCTCTCGCTGTCGGGCAAACACAATATCTACAACTCGCTTGCCGCCGGTATCGCAACCGACATTGCTGGCATCAGGAAAGAGGTCATCAGGAAGAGCCTCAGCGACTTCCCCGGTGTCGAGCACCGTCTGGAAAAGGTCACCAAGGTGGCAGGCGTGGAATACATCAACGACTCTAAGGCCACAAATGTCGATGCCTGCTGGTATGCACTGGAAAGCATGAAGACACCGACAATACTCATTATCGGCGGCAAGGACAAGGGCAACGACTACGATGCCATAAAACCGCTCGTAAAGCAGAAATGCGCAGGGCTGGTATATCTCGGTGCCGACAACAGCAAGCTGCACGACAATTTCGACGGCTTGGGCATACCGGTACGCGACACTCACTCGATGAAGGAATGTGTGGAGGCATGCTACGAGATGGCTAAGCCCGGTGATACCGTACTGCTCAGTCCCTGCTGCGCAAGCTTCGACCTGTTCAAGAACATGGAAGACCGCGGCGAACAATTCAAGACACTGGTAAGAAACCTGTAGAAGCAACAAATGAACAACAAGACGCTAAACAACATTTTCAAAGGCGATAAGGTCATCTGGATGGTGTTCTTCTTCCTTTGTGTCATCAGCGTAGTCGAGGTGTTCTCTGCATCGTCTGAGCTGACTTACAAGGGAGGCAACTACATGGCGCCTATACTCAAGCACATGGCACTGTTGCTTATTGGCATAGTGTGCATGGTGGTCACGCTGAACATAAAGTGCAAGTACTTCAAGATAGTCACTCCGTTCATGATTATCATCTCGCTCATCACCCTTCTTTGGGTGTTTGTGGCAGGACAGTCCACGAATGGTGCGCAGAGATGGATTGCGCTGCTGGGTTTCCAATTCCAGCCATCGGAGATAGCCAAGGGCACCGTGATACTTGCCACGGCACAGATACTCAGTGCCATGCAGACCGACAAGGGCGCCGACAAGCATGCCATGGGCTACATCATAGTAGTGTGGCTCATGTTAGTTCCACTCATCATGGTAGAAAACTTGTCTACGGCCGCATTGCTGTCGCTCGTTGTGCTGATTATGATGGTCGTGGGACGGGTACCAGGGAAACAGCTCGGAAAACTGCTGGGACTGCTCACGTTGGCAGGCATCTTCGTCATCTCTGTAGTGTGGTTTACGGGTAAGGATGAGACGCAGAACCCTAATAATCTTACAGAGCAGGTAGACAATAAGCAGGACGGCAGCAAAAGAAGCGGGGGCATACTGCATCGTATGGACACGTGGAAAGCGAGAATCAACAAGTTCGTGAACCATAAGGAGCTGGCACCAAACGAGGTAGACCTTGACAAGGATGCTCAGGTGGCACATGCCAATATCGCCATCGCAACAGCCAACTATGTGGGCAAGGGACCGGGCAACTCTGTAGAACGCGACTTCCTCTCGCAGGCTTTCTCCGACTTCATATATGCAATAATAATTGAGGAGATGGGGATAGAAGGAGCACTATTCGTCGCTCTACTATATATAATACTGCTATTCCGCACAGGACGAATTGCAAGCCGTTGCGAGAACAATTTCCCAGCTTTCCTCGCCATGGGTCTTGCCTTGCTGCTGGTGACACAGGCACTTTTCAACATGTGCGTGGCCGTGGGACTCGCTCCTGTTACCGGACAGCCACTGCCACTGGTGAGCCGCGGCGGTACATCCACCATCATCAACTGCGTGTACATAGGAGTAATTCTAAGCATCAGCAGGTCGGCAAAGAAGAAAGAACAGCTTCTGACACAACCGGAAGACGCAGAACCAGCAATGGCTTTTGCTAAATAAAATGGCTGAAAAATAGCGTGGAATGAAAAAAATGATTACTTTTGCAAAAAACATAACAGCATAATAACATGGACAGTAATTTAAGAATTATCATCAGCGGAGGTGGTACAGGCGGTCACATTTTCCCAGCCATCTCCATCGCAAACGCCATAAAGGCGAAATGTCCTGAAGCGCAGATACTATTTGTCGGCGCCCTTGGCCGCATGGAGATGCAGAGAGTGCCAGCAGCGGGCTACGAAATAAAAGGGCTTCCGATATGCGGCTTCGACAGGAAACATCCTCTTAAGAACATTGCTGTACTCTACAAGATATGGAAGAGCCAACGCATGGCCAAGAAGATAATTGCCGACTTCAAGCCTATGGCAGCTGTGGGTGTGGGAGGATATGCCAGCGGACCTACGCTAAACAAATGTGCCGAAATGGGTATCCCATGCCTTATACAAGAGCAGAACTCATACGCTGGCGTTACCAATAAGCTGCTGGCAAAGAAAGCCAGCAAGATTTGCGTAGCATACGATGGAATGGAACGCTTCTTCCCGAAAGAGAAAATCATCATGACGGGAAATCCTGTAAGGCAGAATGTGCTGGAATATAGTCACACACCTGCCGAGGCCCGCAAGGCATTCGGACTGGATCCTGACAAGAAGACCATTCTGGTTGTCGGAGGCAGCCTCGGAGCAAGAACCATCAACGAGAGCATACTACAGCACCTCGACGAAGTGGAGCAGAGTGGCGTTCAGGTGATATGGCAGACAGGGAAATACTACAACGCTTCCATAATGGAAGCTCTGGCCCAGCACAAGGAGCTGCCCATGCTCAAGGTGACAGACTTCATCAGCGATATGGGAGCTGCCTACGCAGCTGCCGACTTGGTGATAAGCCGTGCGGGTGCCAGCTCCATCAGCGAGTTCTGTCTTATCGGCAAACCTGTAATCCTCGTGCCAAGCCCTAATGTCGCAGAAGACCACCAGACAAAGAACGCACTGGCTCTTGTCAACAAGGATGCCGCCGTATACGTCAAGGATGCCGACGCAGCCGGCACTCTTCTAAAGACAGCACTTGACATAGTGAACAACGATACAAAACTACAGTCGCTAAGAGAAAATATACTGAAGCTCGGACTGAAGAACTCCGCAAACACTATCGCCGATGAGGTGATACGACTCGCAAAAGGAAAATAAAAGGCTACAATGGAAATAAAAGATATCAAAGCAGTATACTTCATTGGTGCAGGCGGCATCGGCATGAGTGCCCTTGCACGCTATTTCATACACAAAGGAATGGTAGTGGCTGGATATGACAAGACTCCGACCAAACTGACTAAGCAGCTTGAGAAGGAGGGCATGCTCATTCACTACGAGGAGAACGTGGACGAAATTCCCCACGCATGCAAGAACCAAAAATCGTGTCTCGTCATATATACTCCCGCCATACCAGAGGCACATAAGGAACTGCAGTTCTTCCGCAACGGCAATTTCGTTATAGAGAAAAGGGCACAGGTGCTGGGCACCCTTACACGCACTCACAAGGGACTGTGCGTGGCTGGTACACACGGCAAGACAACGACATCGACGATGTGCGCACATATAATGCACCAAAGCAGCATCGACTGCAACGCTTTCCTCGGGGGCATCTCCAAGAACTACGGTACTAACTACATCCTGTCTGACAACAGTGACTATGTAGTTATTGAGGCCGATGAGTTTGACCGCTCATTCCATTGGCTCAGACCATGGATGAGCGTCATCACAGCTACCGATCCCGACCATCTCGATATATATGGTACCAAGGAGGCCTACCTTGAAAGTTTCCGTCACTATACGGAACTCATACAAGAAGGTGGAGCACTTATCATACATACCGGACTGGAGATGAAGGCCAACGTTAGCCCAGGCGTAAAGGTATACGAATACAGCCTCGACAAGGGCGATTTCCATGCCAGCAACATCAAGATTGACAATGGCACCATAACCTTCGACTTCGTATCGCCAATAGAGAATGTAGAGAATGTAGAGCTTGGCAACCCCGTGCCAATCAACATCGAGAACGCCATCGCTGCCATGGCCATGGCACAGCTCAATGGCTGCACGGCCCAGGAGCTACGCTACGGAATGGCTACATACAAGGGTGTGGAGCGACGCTTCGACTTCTACATCAAGAACGACCGCCACGTGCTGCTCTCCGACTACGCACACCATCCCAACGAGATATACCATAGCGCAAGGAGCATCAGGCAGCTGTATCAGAACCGTAAGATAACGGCTATTTTCCAGCCTCACCTCTACACTCGCACACGCGACTTCTATAAGGAATTTGCTGATGCCCTGAGCCAGCTCGACGAGGTCATACTATGCGACATATACCCTGCACGCGAGGAACCTATTCCTGGCGTCACAAGCAAGCTCATCTATGACAACCTCAAGGAGGGAGTGGAGAAAAGCCTCATCAGCAAGGACGAGGTCATAGGACTCGTCAAGAAACGTGACTTCGACGTGCTGATAGTATTAGGAGCGGGCGATCTGGACAATCAGGTTCCACAGATAGCAAATATTATTGAAGCCAAACAATGAGATTGAACTGGAAGAAAACAGGACTCATAGCCCTCGATGTAATTCTGGGCGCATACATCATTCTTGCCTTCACCGCGTTTAACAAACCCGATGAAGCAAGTAACCTGTGTGTCAAGGTTGACATCAATATTCAGGATGTAAACACCAATGGCTTTATTGATGCAAAGGAGATCAAAGGAAGGTTGCAGAAGGCACATATATACCCGCTCTCAAGACAGATGGCCAACATCAATACCAGAGAAATCGAGGAAACACTTAAAATGTCACCATTTGTAAAGACGGCCGAATGCTACAAGACTCAGGACGGATGTGTGTGCATAAACCTTACACAGCGAATGCCGATAGTGAGAATAAAGGCGGCCAACGGGGATGACTATTATGTCGACGACAAGAACAGCATAATGCCGAACTCGCACTACACCTCCGACCTTATCATAGCTACAGGCTCGATAAGTAAAGGATACGCGCAGGCTTACATCTCATCATTAGCCAATACCCTGATGACCGACAATATGTGGAAAAACCTCATCGTCCAGATAAACGTTCTGCCCGACCTGGGCATAGAGCTGGTGCCACGGGTTGGCAACCACATAGTATATATAGGACAGTTGCCCACGGCTAAAGACAAGAATGAAAGAAGCAAGCTCATCAATGATTACATTGAGAAAAAGCTTACAAGGCTGGAGAAGTTCTACAAGTACGGACTCTCACAGGCCGGATGGAACAAGTACTCATATATCAATCTGGAGTTTGACAACCAGATAATCTGTAAGAAAAGAAAAGAAACCATAAAAGAAAACGAAATATAGCGTATGGCTGATTTTATAGTAGCAATTGAACTGGGGTCATCGAAGATGACAGGTATCGCAGGAAGAAAGAACCTTGACGGCAGCATCAACGTCCTCGCTGTTGTCAAAGAGGACTCCACCGACTGCATCAGGAAAGGCATTGTGTACAATATCGACAAGACAGCACAGGCCTTGATGACTATTGTCAAGAAGTTGGAAAACAATCTGAAGACGAAGATTACACATGTTTATGTTGGCGTAGGAGGACAGTCCATACGCAGCGTCAAGAGTGTTAATGTCAAGAACCTGCCCGTGGAAACAACGGTGTCGCAGGATATGATTAACGAACTGATGGACGCAAACCGCAACATGTCATATCCCGAGCAGGAAATTCTCGACGCTGCAACACAAGAATACAAGGTAGACTCTCAATACCAGATTGACCCTGTGGGCATACAATGCACGCGACTGGAGGGAAACTTCCTCAACATCCTGTGGAGGAAAACTTTCTACCGCAACCTCAACAAGTGCTTCGACAACGCCGGCATCGCCATTGCTGAGATGTACCTCGCTCCGCTCGCACTCGCCGAAAGCGTGCTGACAACGGCCGAGAAACGTTCGGGATGTATGCTCGTAGACCTTGGTGCCGACACAACGACAGTATCCGTATACTCAAAGAACATTCTGCGTCATCTGGCTGTCATTCCACTTGGAAGCAACAATATCACCAAGGATATCGCGTCGCTGCAGATGGAGGACAAGGATGCAGAGAATATGAAAATAAAGTATGGTTGCGCATATACAGACAACGACGACATTGACAATACCAAGAAATATCCCATTGACAACGACAGGAGCGTTGACAGCAGGAAGTTCATTGAAATTGTTGAGGCGCGTATGCTGGAAATCATCGAGAACGCATGGTATCAGATACCTAACGAATATGTCGACAAGCTGCTCGGAGGTATAGTGCTCACTGGTGGAGGTGCCAACATGAAGAACATCGAGCAGGCATTCCGAAACACCACACACATCGACAAGATTAGGGTGGCAAAGTTTGTAACCCAGACCATCAACTCCAACAATCCAGCCATCACAGCCCACGACGGTACGATGAACACTATTCTCGGACTTCTTGCAAAGGGTGACATGAACTGTGCGGGCGACGAGATATCAAACGACCTCTTTGGCATAGCACCAGAGGTGAAGCCTGCTAATGGTCAGCAGACCGGCGAACATAAGCCACAGAGGACTTCTGGCTCAGGAGTGGTGATTACCGAAGCTGAGAAGCAAAAGGCTGAGGAGGAGGCAAGAAAGAAACGCGAGGCTGAGGAGGAACTTGAAAGGCAAAGACTCGAAGAGGAGGCCGAGGCCGAGAGAAGGCGCCGCGACAACTCGCTTTTTAACAGGTCGTGGAAAGGCATAAAGAGCTTCCTAAAGAAAATGACGGAAGAGGAGGAATAAGGAGCTTCCTAATACATATTAATATATAAAGGTGGGTTCTATAACCATAAAACGAAACAAATATGGCAGACAATAAGAAACCGTCCATTCTCGACTTCGGAGAGGAAGAGAAGGGCAACAGCATAATAAAAGTAATAGGCGTTGGCGGAGGTGGAGGCAACGCTGTCAATCACATGTATCGCGACGGCATACACGACGTCACTTTCGTACTCTGTAACACAGACAACCAGGCACTCAACGACTCGCCAGTTCCTGTGCATCTGCAACTGGGGAAGGAAGGACTCGGCGCAGGCAACAAGCCTGAACGTGCACGTCAGGCTGCCGAGGAGACACTCGACGACATTAAAAACATGCTCAGCGATGGAACCAAGATGGCGTTCATCACTGCCGGCATGGGTGGTGGCACAGGTACTGGTGCCGCTCCTGTAATAGCAAGAGTAAGCAAGGAACTCGGCATCCTCACTGTGGGTATAGTCACTATTCCCTTCCGCTTCGAGGGTCCTAAGAAGATTGACCAGGCTCTCGACGGTGTCGAGGAAATGGCAAAGCACGTCGATGCGTTGCTCGTAATCAACAACGAGAGACTCCGGGAAATATATCCTGACCTGGCTGTCCTCGATGCCTTTGCCAAGGCCGATGACACTCTGAGCATCGCAGCAAAGAGCATTGCGGAGATTATCACCGTTCATGGACTAATCAATCTTGACTTCAACGATGTGAAGACCGTACTTAAGGATGGTGGCGTGGCCATTATGAGTACAGGCTACGGAAAGGGCGAGGGACGCGTGAAGAAGGCTATCGACGATGCCCTCAACTCACCGTTGCTCAACGACAACGATGTTTTCAACTCCAAGAAGATTCTGCTTTCCATAACCTTCTCAAGTACCAATACCGAAAGTCCTGGGCTCACCATGGACGAGATGAACGATGTCAATGACTTCATGGCAAAGTTCGGCGAGGACTTCGAGCTTAAATGGGGATTGGCTCTCGACCCCGACCTCGACAACACCGTGAAGGTTACCATTCTGGCAACCGGTTTCGGCATCGAGGATGTCGACGGCATGAGTGGACACGCCAAAAAGCGCACACAGGAGGAAGACAAGAGACGTAGGGAGGAAGAGGACAAGGCTGCCGAGAAGCAAGACCGCCGCAACCGGTACTACAAGGACGGCAACAAGACGCAGTACAAGAGGCACCCACACATATATCTCTTCCGTCAGGAAGACCTTGACAACGAGGATGTGATACTGGCTGTCGAGAATACACCTACCTACAAGCGCACAAGGCAGATGCTTGAGGAAATACGCAATCAGGCCAACGGCATCAGTACAGCCAATGACGACAAGGGCAAGGAGATACAGGGAGTGATAAGCTTCGCCTGACCCCGTTAGCCTTCAAGTGGCAGTCCATACCGAAAACGCAGGGACTTACGAGAATAGTGAGCGTAGAACCTCAAGCGATTTCAGCTCAGGGAAGTTGGGCACGTGTATGGTATAATATTTCAGAACAACATCCATGCACCTGTTTCTCTCTGTCCTCGACATTGAGAACAGGTGCATATTTTCGTAGTTCATTCTTGTAAGCGTCACTATAACTCTTGCTTCGTCAGGCAGCACTATATCACCATGACACGGCAGACCAGTCTCAAAACAACCGCTCCGAAGGTCGAAATAGCACCCCTCGCAATAGCCTTCCAGATTGGGGGAGAAACCGATGAACTTCGCAAGCCTCATCATGAAAACCAGATGGAAATTGGCAAAGCTATCCTCCTTTGCATCGAGCCATTCCAGACTGTTTACAATGTAGCTGAAAAGCGCATGGTTCTGTTGTTCGTCCCTGGTGACATGATAGAGGAACTCCGATAGAAACATCACTATGCATGTTTTAACGGGATTCATTGTCAAGGAGGTGTATGGCAGCAGATTGCTGACGTTACGATATTTTTGCAGCTGCATGGTCTGCCTGTAGTCTATTTCTATGTCAAGTAGCGTGAGCGGCTGGAAAAAGGCTCTTGCAGCCCTTCCCCTTGACGATTGCGGAATATTGGCTACAATGCCAACCCTTCCTATTTCCTCAGTAAGCAAATCCGCTATTAATTTAGATTCGCCATATTTAACAGTTCTAAGAACCAGTGCTCTTGTTTTAGTCAACATAATGATGCAAAAGTACAAAAAATCAAATGCTTATAGAAAAAAAACTATAGAAAATTTGGCGCATTCGGAAAAATGCATTAACTTTGCACCCGCTAAATAAGGTATGGTCCCTTCGTCTATCGGTTAGGACGAGAGATTTTCATTCTCTAAAGAGCAGTTCGATTCTGCTAGGGACTACAAAGAATAAAAAGAAAATACATAAAGATGGCAAACCACAAATCATCAGTTAAGAGAATTCGTCAGACAAAGACTAAGACTCTGCATAACAAGTATTATGCAAAGACAATGCGTAATGCAGTACGCAAACTGCGTGCAATGACAGACAAGGAAGAGGCTGTAAAGCTCTATCCTTCTGTACAGAAGATGCTCGACAAATTGGCAAAGACCAATATCATCCACAAGAACAAGGCTGCAAACCTTAAGTCAAGCCTCGCTCTTCACATCAACAGCTTGGGATAACAACAAGCCACAAGCTGATAAGTGGAAAGAAATAAAGGCCACGATCCGAAAGGTTCGTGGCCTATTGCATTTTAGCAAAAAACTATCTCCGTATTTCTTCGGTATTCCATTTTTTTTTGTTATCTTTGCACATTACTAAGCGAATAACCAAAAATGACAACAAATCAGAACACTGAGAATAATTATTCAGCCAGTAACATCCAGGTGCTCGAAGGCCTTGAGGCCGTGCGCAAGCGCCCGGCTATGTATATTGGCGATATCAGCGAGAAAGGTCTTCACCATCTGGTAAACGAGACTGTGGACAACTCCATCGACGAGGCTATGGCCGGCTATTGCACGGACATAGAGGTTACCATCAATGAGGATGAGTCCATAACCGTGCAGGACAATGGACGAGGTATACCTGTTGACGAACACGAGAAGCTGCACAAGAGTGCCCTTGAGGTTGTTATGACGGTTCTGCATGCAGGAGGTAAGTTTGACAAGGGCTCATACAAGGTCAGCGGTGGTCTGCATGGTGTCGGTGTAAGCTGCGTTAACGCACTGTCCACACACATGATGTCGCAGGTGTTCCGTGATGGAAAGATTTACCAGCAGGAATACGAGAAAGGAAAGCCGCTATATCCCGTAAAGGTTGTCGGAGAAACCAATCTGCGCGGTACACGGCAGCAGTTCTGGCCAGACCCGACGGTGTTCACGACAACACACTACCAGTGGGACATCATCGCACGCCGCATGCGTGAGCTGGCATACCTGAACGCTGGAATACGCATAACACTTACCGACCTCCGTCCCGACGAAGACGGAAAGACCAAGCAGGAAGTGTTCCACGCCAAGGACGGACTAAAGGAATTCGTACGCTACGTAGACCGTCACCGCCAGCATCTCTTCGATGATGTAATCTATCTGAAGACAGAGAAGAACAACATACCTATCGAGATTGCGATAATGTACAACACCGACTACTCGGAAAACATTCATTCGTACGTAAACAACATCAACACCATCGAGGGCGGTACCCATCTGACAGGTTTCCGCATGGCTCTCACCCGTACGCTCAAAGCCTACGCTGAGGCCGATGCCGCCATTTCCAAGCAGATTGAGAAGGCTAAGGTAGATATTGCCCCCGAGGATTTCCGTGAGGGTCTTACCGCAGTAATCTCCATAAAGGTTGCCGAACCACAGTTCGAGGGACAGACCAAGACCAAGCTCGGCAACAGCGAGGTGCAGGGAGCCGTACAGCAGGCTGTCAACGAGGCACTGGCATACTATCTTGAGGAACATCCCACTGAGGCCAAGCAGATATGCGAGAAGGTGGTTCTCGCCGCAACGGCACGTATCGCCGCACGTAAGGCTCGCGAGAGCGTGCAGCGCAAGAGCGTGATGACAGGAGGAGGACTGCCGGGAAAACTTGCCGACTGTTCCAACAAGGATCCGAAGGCATGCGAGATATTCCTTGTCGAGGGTGACTCGGCAGGTGGCTCTGCCAAGCAGGGACGCGACCGCTATACACAGGCCATTCTTCCTCTGCGAGGCAAGATTCTGAATGTCGAGAAGGTGCAGTGGCACAAGGTGTTCGAGGCAGAGTCGGTGATGAACATCATCCAGTCCATAGGCGTACGCTTCGGTGTCGACGGCGAGGACTCCAAGGAGGCAAATACTGACAAGCTGCGCTACGACAAGATTATCATCATGACCGATGCCGATGTCGATGGTTCTCACATCGACACACTTATCATGACGCTTTTCTACCGCTTCATGCCGAAGGTTATCCAGGAAGGCCATCTCTACATAGCCACTCCCCCACTCTACAAGTGTACCTATAAGAAGTTCAGCGAGTACTGCTATACAGAGCAGCAGCGTCAAGCTTTCATCGACAAGTACGTAGACGGACGCGATGACGACAAGGCACTGCACACCCAGCGCTACAAAGGTCTTGGAGAGATGAACCCTGAGCAGTTGTGGGAAACGACCATGGACCCCAAGAGCCGACTGCTCAAGCAGGTTACGATAGAGAATGCTGCCGAGGCCGACGAGATATTCTCCATGCTCATGGGCGACGATGTGGAGCCGAGACGCGAGTTCATAGAGAAGAACGCCACCTACGCCAATATTGACGCTTGATACACATATTTATATTGTGGGAGCCTTGCAATTAAACAGCGCATGGCTCCCTCATCTTTTTTAACTCCCATCATATACCCGCCCTCTCACATCTATCACATCTATCCCCACCATATACCGATGACTTATAGACATAAGGTTGCTCCAATGGCCATCTTGTTGCCATTGCTGTTCCTCCTTTCTCTCACTGCATATGCTGACGGCTTTGCCTTCATACCCAACTGGGGCACTGACGGGCTGTGGCTGTCTGCACCTAGTCCAGACTCCACGTCACAGGTATGGTTCCGCAGGCAGTATCATTTTAGCCAAAAGCCGGCCAATGCCCATGTCATCATCGCCACAACGGGGTATGCCGAGCTGTACGTAAACGGACGCAACGCCAGCAGACATGTCCTAACACCATACCGCAGCAATGACGATGGCCAGCCTATATCGGCAACCTACGATGTAACAAGGCTCATCAATAGCGACACCGTAACGCTCGCTATATGGTACTGCCCTACAGCCAACTCTGTAGACAGACAACAGATAGCAGTAGCGTTCAGCGGACACATGCCTGATGGCACAGCTTTCTCTTTCCCATCAGACAACACCTGGCTATGCAGGCTGGCACCAGCATCACTCAACGGCCACGGTGGCGAGACTATCGATGGACGACAGAACCGCACGACATGGAAATATCATAACGGATGGTCGCCAGCCCTATGGACAGCATGTTGTGCCACAGCACCCAACATTTCCTCAACACCATGGCGGCAACAGTGCGCTGCTTATACCGTAAACAAAATTTCTTCATACAACTATTTCGACCTACAAGGCGACACCATTGTCTACGACTTCGACAAGGGATTTGTTGGATGGGTGCGGGTAACATTTCGTGATGCCGTGCGTGGAACCCATGTGTGGATAGGCAACGACGAGTACATCTGCAATGGAACAACTGATGAGCAGGCATGCGCAAAGTTCACCTTGACGGGCAACAGAAAGGTTATGGTTCATGGCGACAGGAGGTTCCGACCCGAGCATATCGTCAACATTGAGGCAATAAATATTTCCATAAAGCAGCTTGGTGGCTGGCAACCATTTTATTAAGCTATTTTATATTGTAATCTTTTTTACAACCTTGGGGTAATCATACCAATAAAAAACACATAAATTGTAAACAGTAGCCCCAAATCCCCCAAAAACCTCTCACCCATTGAACTTTCATTATCCCTCCCTTTTAGCGAGAGTTGAGGAGGGGGCCTGCACAATGTTTCCCGTTAAATATGGTGAATAATTGGGCCATATCAGTTTTTTAGATTAATTTTGCATTTTAAAATGTACGTTTCCCTGCACCACGTCCCATTATCTTATGGCATTGCGTGGGCAATAGCCTTGACGCAATAGCTTCGGCAGGGAGCACAGAACTGATGTTCAGATAATTTCAGGAGGATGTCACAACCATCACTCCACTAACAATATAGTACTAATGAGCTTAACAGACATAGTAGGAAAGCTATTTGTTCCAAGGCAGAAAGAGGTGCAGAAATACCAGCATCACGCCGAAGATATACAGAATGGTGTTTTGAGACACCTTGTGAGCCGGGGCACTGCTACCGAATACGGGCGCAACCATCTTTTCAGCACCATCAATGGTTATGAGGATTTTGCAAGGAACGTCCCCCTCAACACTTACGAGGAGCTGAAGGGAGATATAGACCGTATGCGTCACGGCGAGAGCAACATCCTATGGCCAGGAAACATAAAATGGTATGCCAAGTCTTCGGGAACCACCAACGACAAGAGCAAGTTCATACCCGTCTCGCACGAGGGACTGCAGCGCATCCACTACAAGGGAGGAGCTGATGTCGTGGCACTCTACCTTCGCAATACGCCAAAGAGCAAGCTCTTCGACGGCAAGTCTCTGATTCTTGGCGGAAGCCACTCACCAAACTACAACCTTGCAGGCTCTCTTGTCGGAGACCTGAGTGCCATTCTCATTGAGAACATCAACCCGTTTGCCAACCTCGTGCGTGTGCCGGCAAAGAAAACAGCCTTGCTCAGCGACTTCGAGGTGAAACGCGACCGCATAGCACAGGAGACGCTCGGCAAGAACATCACCAACATCTCCGGAGTGCCTTCGTGGATGCTCAGCGTGCTGGTACGCATCATGGAACTCTCGGGCAAGGAACATCTTGAGGAGGTATGGCCAAACCTGGAGGTGTTCTTCCATGGCGGCATAGCCTTTACGCCATACCGCAAGCAGTATGAGAAGCTCATAACGAAGAGTGACATGCACTACATGGAGACATACAATGCCAGCGAGGGATTTTTCGGCATTCAGGACGACCCGTCTGACAGCTCTATGCTCCTGATGATCGATTACGACGTGTTCTACGAGTTCATACCTATGGAGGAATTCGGCAAGGACAACGCCACGGTGGTGCCGCTGAGCGGCATTGAGCTTGGACGCAACTATGCCATGGTCATCACCACCTCCTGTGGCCTGTGGAGATATGTCATAGGCGACACGGTATCATTCACAAGCCGCGATCCATACAAGTTCGTCATAACCGGACGTACCAAATACTTCATCAACGCTTTCGGCGAGGAACTTGTCATGGACAACGCCGAGAAAGGACTGGCCTACGCCTGCGAGCAGACAGGGGCAGAGGTGCTGGAGTATACAGCGGCACCAGTATACATGGACGAGAATGCCAAGTGCAGACACCAGTGGCTCATAGAATTCTCACACGAGCCTGCAGACCTTGATGTATTTGCCACCCTGCTCGACCGAAAGCTACAGGAATTAAACAGCGACTACGAGGCCAAGCGGTTCCACAACGTTACACTGCAGCACCTGGAGGTGGTGAAGGCAAGGCCGGGAGTGTTCAACGACTGGCTGAAGTCAAAGGGTAAGCTCGGCGGACAGCACAAGGTCCCACGACTGAGCAACTCCAGAAGGAACATTGACGAAATCCTCGAAATGAACAAATAACAACACATGACAGGCAACACACACCCACTACTGAAGGCATGGACGGGACTGCTCCTCGCTTGCATTCTTGCGGCAGCATGCGCAAGGATGGGAAACCCTGATGGAGGATGGTACGACGAGACCCCACCAAGGGTCATCGGAGCATCACCTTCCGACAAGGCAGCAGGAGTGAGCAGCCGTAAAGTTCACATATATTTCGACGAATATATAAAGATTGACAACGCTACGGAGAAAGTCGTAGTATCGCCACCTCAGCTTGAGATGCCCGAGATAAAAGCACAGGGCAAGCGCATCGCCGTGTCGCTGCTCGACTCGCTAAAGCCCAATACCACATACACTATAGACTTCTCCGACGCCATCTCCGACAACAACGAGGGCAACCCGCTGGGCAACTACACATACAGTTTCTCCACAGGCAAGGTTATTGATACTCTTGAGGTAGCGGGAACGGTGCTTGATGCCTCAAACCTCGAACCTGTCAAGGGAATACTCGTAGGACTATACGACGACCTGGCTGACAGTGCGTTCCGCACAAAGCCCATGCTGCGAGTATCGAGAACAGACAGCCAGGGACGGTTTATCATCAAAGGTGTGGCATCGGGCAAATACCGCATATATGCTCTACAGGACGCTGACGGCAACTACATGTTCAACCAGAAGTCGGAAATGATAGCATTCTCCAACGACACCATAGAGCCGTCGTTCAAGCCTGACATCAGACAGGATACCCTTTGGCGTGACAGCCTGCACATCGATGTTGTCAGTCAGGTACACTATACACATTTCCTACCCGATGACATCTGCCTGATGGCATTCAACGAAACCGTCACCGACAGGTTCTTCCTCAAGAGGGAAAGAAAGTCGCCCGAGCAGTTCACACTCTTCTACAGCCATGGCGCCGACAGCCTGCCCGAGGTACGGGGACTGAACTTCGATATCAACGACTCAACGTTCGTCATTGACGCCTCTGAGCATAACGACACCATAACATACTGGCTACGAGATACGGCTCTCGTCAACAACGACTCGCTCGAAATAGAAGTCAGACACCTCATCACCGACACCCTGGGCAACCTCGTCAGCCAGACCGATACCATCTCGCTCTTTGCTAAGGTTCCCTACGCCAAAAGGCTAAAGGAGAAAACGAAGGAACTGGAGAAATGGCAGAAGGAGCAGGAGAAGAAGAAACGCAAGGGACAAGACTACGACAGCATCCCACCAAGGGAGATGCTGAAATACACCGTAAAGGGAAGCGACCTGGACCCCGACAAGAATGTCATCTTCCAGATGAGCACGCCGCTGCTAAAGGCCGATGTGTCGATGATGCACCTGTACTCCAAGCCTCCTAAGGACTCGCTGTGGTACGAAGAGCGTTTCCGTTTCGAGAAACAGTCTGCGCTGACATACATCCTCAAGGCCGAATGGAAGCCGGAATACGAATACAGCTTCGAGATTGATAGCCTCGCGTTTGAGGACATCTACGGACTGACCTCCGACAAAGGCAAACACGGATTTAAGGTGAAGCCGCTCAGCTCCTACGCCACACTGCTGTTCACAATAGAAGGCATGAAGGGGAAGAACATTGTATGCCAGCTGCTCAACGGATCTGATACTCCTGTAAAGGAAGTGGCCACCAGCAACGCCACGGCACAGTTCTTCTTCGTAACGCCTGGCACATACTACCTGCGCTTGTTTGTCGACGACAACGGCAACGGCATCTGGGACACAGGCGACTATGCCAAGGGCACGCAGCCGGAAAAGGTATACTACTACCACGAGGCAATAGAGTGCAAGGCCAAATGGGACTACACCGAGAGCTGGAACCCAACGGCAAGAGCATTCACAAACCAGAAACCGGAAAAGATTACAAAGCAGAAGGCTGACAAGAAAAAGACTGTCAAGAGCCGAAACCTGCAAAGAGCCAAGGAGCTTGGCAAGGAATACATACCAAAAGCATTATGACATGAGATTGGCAAGAACATTATTACTCACCCTGCTACTGGCATCAGCAGCCATCGTAGCATCCGCACAGTGCAGCTTCAGAAACACTGCCTTCAAGTCGGGAGAGTTTCTGACATACAACCTCTACTACAACTGGAAGTTCGTATGGGTAAAGGCAGGTACGGCCTCCATGTACATCGTTGAGAGCCGGTACAATGGCAAGAAAGCATACAGGGCAAGCCTCATCACACGTGGCAACGAGAAGGTTGACAACATGTTTGTGCTCAGAGACACACTGCTGTGCTACAACACCCTCGACCTCGTACCACTCTACTACCGCAAGGGAGCCAGGGAGGGCAAACGATATACCGTAGATGAGGTATTCTACTCCTATCCCAACGGCAAATGCCAGGTACAGCAGCACAGGCAGCATAATAGCGGACGGCATAGCTGGCAAAAACACACTTACGACGAATGCCTGTACGACATGCTGAGCATATTCCTAAGGGCACGCTCCTTCAATCCGGCAGGATGGAAGAAAGGACACGACGTAGACTTCCCCATTGCCGACGGCAACGGACGCACACCCGCAAAGCTGCGCTTCCAGGGACGGGAAACCATTAAGGCCGACAACGGACGCAAGTACAAGTGCCTGCAGCTGTCGTACATGGAACTTGAAGACGGCAAGTACAAGCGCATCGTAGACTTCTACGTCACCGATGACAACAACCACATACCAATAAGACTCGACATGTTCCTGAAATTCGGCTCCGCCAAGGCCTTCCTCGTTGACATGAAGGGGATAAAGGGTTAATGGATTAAAAGGTTAATGAGTTAAAGGGTTAATGGGTTAATGGATTAATGGGTTAATGGGTTAAAAGGACATTACCTGCAACCATATAAAAGAAGAAAATTAATAACCAAACTAACAAAGAAAATAACATGGAAAGAAAAGTTGCTCTAATCACAGGTATCACAGGACAGGACGGCTCATATCTTGCAGAATTTCTGCTCGACAAGGGGTACGAAGTACACGGAACCATCCGCCGATCATCAGTAGACTACCGAGAGCGAATAGCACATCTTGAGGGTACGCCCAACTTCCATCTCCACTATGCCGACCTTGGCGACTCCATGAGCATCCTTGGTGTTATAGGAAAAGTACGGCCTACAGAAATATACAATCTCGCCGCACAGAGCCATGTACAGGTAAGCTTCGACTCTCCAGAGTTCACCGCTGACGTCGATGCTGTAGGCGTACTGCGCATACTTGAGGCCGTGCGACAGCTTGGCCTTAAAGACAGCTGCCGCATCTATCAGGCATCAACATCCGAGCTGTACGGAAAGGTTGAGGAAGTACCACAGAACGAGAACACGCCATTCCATCCATACAGCCCCTACGCAGTGGCAAAGCAGTACGGCTTCTGGATAGTAAAGGAGTACCGCGAGGCATACGACATGTACTGCTGCTCAGGCATACTCTTCAACCACGAGAGCGAGCGACGCGGAGAGACTTTCGTAACACGAAAGATTACACTTGCCGCCGCACGCATCAAGCAGGGCAAACAGCAGAAACTCTATCTCGGCAACCTGTCATCACTTCGAGACTGGGGATACGCCAAAGACTACGTAGAGTGCATGTGGCTAATCCTTCAGCAGCCACAGGCAGAGGACTTCGTAATTGCCACAGGCGAGCAGCACAGTGTACGCGAGTTCTGCCTCCACGCATTCAGCCGAGTAGGCATAGAACTGGAATTCCAGGGTGAGGGCATCAACGAGAAAGGTATAGACAAAGCCACAGGCAACGTAATCATCGAGGTAAGCCCTGACTTCTATCGCCCGACAGATGTCGTAAACCTATGGGGCGACCCGACTAAGGCAAAGGCAAAACTGGGATGGAACCCATCCAAGACCAGCTTCCAGGAACTCGTAAACATTATGGTGGACAGCGACATGGCAAAGGTTGCATCAGAGGGAGCCGCCGAGAAAGTACGCACCAACCTCGCCGAATACCTTGAGAAAGGCATCGTGAAATAAGAAAAAGAAAAACCATCCAACCATTCCTTAAAGGAAGGACTAAGGTCGAAGGTCTAAAGAAGAAGGACTAAGGTCGAAGGTCTGAGGTCGAAAGAATAAGGCCTCAGGCCTTTGCCCTTTTTTCTATCCACCCCTATCCCATATATCTGCCCTATTCATATATATTCATTGCCAGTAAGGTTAATAACCTTACGCCGTTAAGGTTAATAACCTTACGCCACTAAGGTTAATAACCTTTCAGCCGATGCAACCTATTTCCTTCCCTTTCTCAAATAGAATGAACTTACTTCACAAATTATATGGTTTATGAATACATGAGGTAAGTGAATGGGATATAGAGACGCTGGGAACTAAGGGCAGGCTGTTCCACCCGGTAAAGAAAGTATTTCCACAATTCGTTTTGTCACTTCGGCAATAATGGTTATATTTGCAGAAGATTCTTCACTCATCATTTTTAACTCTTAGCTAATATGGGCAGATTCTTATATCCTGTAGATACCGACCAGTTCGCAGACATACGCAAGGACGGGAAGGTGTATGTGGACAAGACCGACATGGTGTTTGACCTTGTGGGCAAATACAGGTATGTGTTCCTCGCACGGCCTCGGAGGTTCGGCAAGTCCCTTCTGTGCAACACATTCAAGGCTTATTTCCAGGGACAGAAGGAGCTGTTCGAGGGACTGAAGATAGCGGAGCTTGAAAAGGAGTGGAAGAAATACCCCGTTCTGCACTTCACCATGAGCGGACTGAAGAACTGTACAATTCCAGAGGCTAAAAGCGCATTAGAACTGTTCATCGGTGATTATGAGAAGATTTATGGACGCAATATGGCAGAGGAGACTCCGGGCAAACGTTTCCGTGGACTAATCCACCGTGCCTGCGAGCAGACAGGCGAGAAGGTTGTGGTGATACTCGACGAATACGACTCTGCCATAATGCGGCTGATGTACGAGCCTGAGCAGCTTGAAGCCATGCGCACCATGCTTCGTGAGTTCTATCAGGTGCTGAAGGACGAGGGTGCTTATCTGAGGTTCGTATTCATAACGGGCGTTACGAAATTTTCGCAGCTCAGCATCTTTTCAGAGCTGAACAACCTGACTCAGATATCCATGTACGATGAATACTCCGGGCTGTGTGGCATAACTCAGGAGGAACTTGACACCGTGCTGCGTCCCTGTGTCGAGGAATACGCTCAGAACTTGGAGATTACGACCGACGAGGCATACGCCCTGTTGAAGAAGAACTACGACGGCTATCATTTCTCACGAAAAAGTCAGGATGTCTATGCGCCCTTCAGCGTGCTCCGTGCTTTTGACGGAAGAAACACCGACCACTACTGGTTCGAGTCTGGTACGATGACCTCGCTGATAGAGCATTTGCGGCACTATCCGCTGAAGACAGCCTTGCAGTATGATGGTGTTAAAGTAGGGCTGGACGAATTCAACATCTCGTGCGAAAGCGCATCAACCCCCATACCGCTGCTTTATCAGAGCGGTTATCTGACAATAGACTCTTATGAGCCGCTTCTGAAGACTTACACACTCCACTTCCCGAATCTTGAGGTCAGGTCAGGTATGGTCAGTGGACTGATGCCTCTGATATTGAAACGTACCACGGCCGATGGCAACAGTCTGACACGTAATATGGCATCTTCCCTGTTCAGTGGTGACGTGTCAGGGGCTATTTCCGCCCTCAGGTCATACATAGCCAAGATTCCCTACGACATTATCACCAAGGAGGAATGGAACGACAAGGAAAGCCGTGAGTCGTTCTATAAGCTCCTTCTCTACATGGCGTTCTCCATGCTTGACTCCACTGTCGACACCGAGGTGAAAAGCGTCCTTGGCCGTGCCGACGTTGTGATAAAGACACGCACCGACATCTTCGTCCTTGAGCTGAAGGTAGACGATACCGTAGACCATGCCTTGGAGCAGATTGACTCCAAGGGCTACGCCATACCCTACGAGGCAGACGGCAGGAAGGTTACCAAGTGCGGCGTGAGCATATCTTCCGAGGCTCGCAATATCACTCATTGGCGAGTTGTCGATGCTGACGGGAATATAACGGACGAACAAGTATTCGGACTATAGACTTCGATTAAAGGAAACATCATGTCTTATTTCATGAAATGGACTATTCCTTCTGACCACGTAGCGTAACAACGTGACAACGGTATTTATAGGGTGTGTTAATGAGAAATATCTTGAAAACACCCCAGACTCAGCAAAACAAATACTAATCCAACTTGATAAGACTATTATGCGCTAATAACCGATTTGTGATAAAGGAACTATAATCAAGAGACAATCGTATTCGCCCAATTAGGCAAGTCTTCAACATAGCGCTTATAGACCTTCCCGTTAACCATACGGAAGAGCAGACATGCCTCCTGATTGTCAACAGAATTATCGTAGATGTATGTTCTGTCTGCTATCACGCTTGCCTTGCGGCAGTTGAGGATGGACTTGTAATAGCGGGAAATAACCTTGGTAATAGGCACATCGTGACCACCTTTCATCACACGTCGAGCAATGCGCGATGCGTTGATGGAGGGATGGTTGGTTGCAACGAAGAATATGCGGATAAAGAATCCCGCATCGTGGGCACGGCGGATATAATCGAGTTTGTCATCAGCAGACAATACGGTTTCAAATATCAAACTCTTCTGCTCCCGAAGACACTCCTCACGGAGTCCTTCGCAGTACTTCACCGACTCCATGATGGCTTCGCGGGAGTTCCAGTCACCGAACTTATCTTTGGCTATCTGGTCGGGGTTGATATAGACAGCATTCTCCATCCACTCATGTTGTAGAATCTGCGTGGTTATGGTTGTCTTGCCCGAACCGTTAGGCCCGGCAATGACAATAAGAACTGGCTTGTGGATGGTAGTTACCATACTGTGGAAATTTTTTGAGCATCCTGCAGCATCTGTTCAAAGAAACGATTGGTTGCCTCATCGTTAGTACGTCTGGCATCTTCCGCTGCTTCTCTCATCAACTGTGAGAGAACGGCATCAGAGGGTTCCTCCATGCTTGTCAACCGATATGTGTCAATTGTAGGATTCATAACCATGTTGTTTGCTGTTTCACAGCGGCAAAGTTACATAAAAATCCCGAGATATGAGCCAGTCTGGATAAAGAAATCACATTTCTTTAGAGGAAAGGTACATAAAAACGAATCTTAAGACAGTAGGGTTATGTTTTTTCTCTAAAACATCATCCGTGCAATCCGTGGGACAACATCTCATTTACAGAAACGCCCCCTCCTGCTTGCCGACTTTTTAACACGTCACACTTTGTAAGCTCACTAATTATTTGTATTTTTGCAGGCAAATGGGAAAGATACCATCTTTATATACGATACGTACGCTCACAGTTGCCATAGTTGCGCTGCTGTCACTTGCTGCCGTGATGTTGTTTCCTGGCACATGCAGCAGCCCGTATGACGCACGGCTCCAGCATATAGACAGCCTGATGGACCGCAACCCTCAGGCTGCCTACGACAGCCTGTCGCTATTCGACTCCCTTCATCTTTACGACGACAACAAGGCTTCACGGATGCGTCTGCTTATGCTCAAGGCAAAGGCGCAGAACAAGCTTTATCTCCCCATGCCATCCGACACCGTCTTCATGGAAGTCGTCTCCTATTACGACCGCCACGGCTCTGCCAACGACCGCATGCTGTCCCGCTACCTGCTGGGATGTATATACAGGGACATGAAGAAATACCCCCAAACAATCCTGGCCTATCAGGATGCTATTTGTTTCGCTGATACTACAGAAACAGGATGTGACTATTATTTGCTTTCGTGCATATACAGTCAGATGGGGCGCATATATGCTTCTTGCAACCTCCCCTCTTATGCGCGCAAATCCTATAATAAGAGCATCTGGTATTCTATCAAGTCGGAACATATTAGAGAAGCCATTTTCGACATGGAGGCTTTAGCGTATCTCGACTACATAGTTGGAGATACTCTTGATGCTGTAAAACACGCTTTGGAGACTGAAAAACTATATAGGAAACACGGCTTTATTAAGGAATCCTTTTCTGTTTATCCGATATTTATATACTCTTATCTATGTCGAGGACAGTACGAACAGGCTTATCGCCTGATGAAAAAGTACAGACTTCACTCTGGGAATTTCGATGCAGAAGGTAATCTAAAACCGGGACGAGAGCATTATTACAAGGCTCTGGGACAGTATTTTCTTGGTATCAGCAGGAATGACTCTGCTGAATATTATTTTAGGAAACTTGGAAACTATAACTTCGGTTATGAATCGGCTCAGGGCTTACTGAAAGTATATTCTGTAAAAAATGATAACGATTCTGTTTCCAAATACACACGATTGTGCGAGGCAGAGATGGACAGCATATTGACTCAGAAGAAAGCTAGTGAGTTGATTCAGGCCTCTTCCCCACACACCTTTGACAGGATAAAACCAAAAGCGAACAAGTCTCGAAAGATCCTAACTGTCATAGCACTACTATGCGCAGTTGTTGCAGTTGTATTGGTATTTTATGGCAGACGACTGTTCCGAAAATATAAGAGTAGAATTGCAAATCTGGGTAATTCCTTGTCTGAAACGGAAGAAGCATACCGTCAAATTTCCAACTCTCATAAGAAAGCAATATGTGAGGCTGATATTGAACATGTGTCAGAGAGTTCTGTATATTGTCCTGATGTTACTCGAAATAAAGAAAGCGACGTTTTTGCAGGTAAGACAGATAAACAAAAAGAATACAAGAAAATATTTATAGAATCTGCCGAAAACACACGTGAGTTTGTGACCAAAAATGCCGGATATGTTGGTAATCTTAAGCAAAAAGCCGACATTGGCAAACCTATGTCATCAAATGAATGGAAGGCATTAAGGAATGATGTGGCACAAAATCTTGGGAAGATATATAATATAGTATTTGAGAAAGACATTCTTTCCGAACAGGAAGCAAAAGTATGTATTCTATTGCTCCTTGGTTTGAAAAGCGGACACATAGCTGCCCTTATCGGTAAATCATCACAGCGTGTTTCTAATGCTAAAGCAATTATAAACAAAAAATTGTTTGGCTCAACTGATGCAAGAAGTCTTCTAAGGTATCTTTATGGTACAAAGTAACTGGAGTTGTCAGTATATTGCTACAAAGTGTAAAAATAGCAATAACCGTCTGATGTTCAATGTGTTTTGTTGGTAGAAAATTACACAAATGTGTAAAGTAGTGTAATATTATTGTTTCTCTTTCTTGGTCGGTTTGCAGGTTTTGCCTAATTTTGTTGCAAACAATCAATATCAATCGAAATGAGAAGGATAGCTTATCTGTTATTGCTTTTTGCATTCTGCCTGCCAAGCA
>SAMEA3663023__coassemble_754_pt1 | contig 37636 bp, 30 predicted proteins | sample SAMEA3663023__metabat2_low_PE_013 | metagenome-assembled genome bin SAMEA3663023 (sample SAMEA3663023) | pig gut metagenome | biome: pig gut; feature: pig-associated habitat; material: faeces | place: France | collected 2012
ATAACTGCAAAGGTAACATTTTTTATTTATACCCACACCTTTTTGCTACTGTGCCACTATATTCTTTTGCGTGATATATTTCTCGCCAAGCCGCAAAGGTCGCAAGGACTATATACACTCGCAAGACCTTTGCACCCTCTGCGCAGCCAATGTGTGTTCTGTGCTTGACAATGCAGGTATTTTTTTACTAAAAAAGGAGGCGGGCATCTTATGATGTCTTCCGCCTCCTCGAATTGATAAAGAATGCAGTTATCCTAATGGTGCTGTGCTGGGATCAGTCGTCCCATGGACTTGACGGCTTGTTGTCCCAGATGTTCTCGCTCTTATGTTTACCGTAGTAGTGTTTCTTTGACTCGGCATGGTCAAGTCGTGAGCCTACCAGTATGTTGCTGTGGAGTCTGGCCTTTATAGGCTCAGCCTCCGGTCTGATATATTTCCTTTTCATAATTGTATTAGTTGATAGTAGAGTTGTACATAGAGTTGATTACTTAACAACAACCTTGCGGTCGTTGACGATGTAGATGCCGGCAGGCACGCTGACGGTCTGCTGTTCGCCAGCCTTGAGGCTGAGTTTTGTCATCACGCTTCCGCCTACGTGTGTTATCCTTATCGTGGTGTCGGCAGGAGCAGCTATGATGATGGCCCTGTCGCCTGTGCTCACGCTTATTCCGTTGCTGTTGTCACCGGTCAGGGTGTTCTCTATTCCGTCAGTCTGCTTGTTGTTCTCGTCAAACACTATGCCGAAGCGGCTTGCCGAGGTGCTGCCCTCGTACATGAAGTATCCGCGGAAGGGGTATACGTAAAGCCACGGGCCGCTGACGATGTTCTTCGAGCAGAGGAACCAGTTCTTGGCGAAGTAGAAGTAGTTGCCCGTCTTGTCAAGCTTGATGCCCGCGTAGGAAGCCTTCGGAGTGAAGGTGCAGGCCGTATTGGCGAGCGTACCAGTAGCATTGTCGCCATTGAAGGTGTAGTCAGTGCCGTTCATGCCGGAGGTAGCCTTGATGGTGGCTCCATACTGCAGGGCTGTGAACAGGCACGATGTCTCTGCGGGAGCGTTCTCTACGTGTACCATGTATGGCTTGTTGGCCTCGGTGAGCGTACCGGTGTAGTCTACGAAGTGGGCGTAGTTCTCATAGTAGTCTATGGGGTTTCCGGCCGGCTCGTTGGTATAGCTCATGCAGTTGTCAGCCTGCAGTGTCTTCACGGTGAAGGTCACGTTGTTGACAGGATTGCCGTTGTAGTCGAGGTTGCGGTGCTGGGCGTTCTCGTCGAGGTTGAGTGTGAATGGCAGCATGATGGTGGCGTTGGCTGACTGGCCGTATTCCTGTGAGTTTACTACGGTCATCATCCTGTCGTACTTCACATAGTCACTTGCGCCTACGCTGATGTCATATGGTGCGTAGAAGGGGTGCTTGTCCGTGAGGATGATGTTGGAGCACGAGGTGAACGTTCCGGCGAGAGTCTTTGTTGCGCAGTTGTTGCTTGCCAGGGTGGTGTATTGCGGCAGGTATAGCAGGGCGTTCTTGCCCAGCTTGGCCTGTAAGTCCTTCAGTCCGTCAGGCTGGTAGACATTTAGCAGCTCGCTTGCGTCGACGTACAGTATCTGGCTTGCGCTAATGCTTGCCTCCGCAATCTTGTTGTTTATGGCAGTGGCAATCTGTTCAGACGTGAGGTAGCCTTCGACAGTGTTTCCGTCCGCATTGATTGTGGTGATCTTCACTCCATAGTGTGCAAGCTCGGCATCGCCGTCGTAGCATGTCGTGCCGTAGAGTGGTGTCAGCTCGACAGCGGGAGTGTAAGTTTTCTTGATGACATCCACCTCCATGTGGTAGAATGCGTAGTTGCGGTGTTCCGATGCTGTTGTCGGGGCTATGTTGTAGCGTGTCTCGTCGGCCGTGAAGAGATAGGCGTTGCCCGTATGGTCTTCTGGCACAATCATTACATCGAATTTGTTGTCGCCTTTGTTCTGGTTCAGATATTCTTGTATCGAGAACGGGTGTTCTGTCCAGTAGCGTGTCTGTGTGTCTGTGCTGGTGTTGTCCAGCTCGTCGGCGTTGTTGAATCGGAACGGATTGTTTCCTACTTTATCTACCCTCACCTTGTCGGTGTATGTGTGGTTAGGGTTGTATTCGGCGTTGTAAAGGTTGTATGCCGTTTCCCAGTATGGTGACGCCACGAAGTTGTAGCGGCACTTGCCTATGCCCGTGCCGTCATAGTAGGTGTTGTCGGCATAGTTGCTTCTGAGGTTCTCGAAGGTGAACTTCCAGTTGCCCTTGCTCTCGTCAGGCACGTAGAAAGTGAACTTTCCTCCGCGTACGCTGAAGTTGCTTGCCGTGAAGGTGTTTGTAAGGGTATAGCCTTTGAGGTCATGACACACAACGTCCATGCTATATATATAAGGATTGAGCGCCTGCATCTTGACATCCAGGTATACGAGTGCATTGTCCGAGCCTATAATCTCGAACTTTACGGCGTCGTTGTTCATGTCGTCAACGCTGAAAGCCTGGTCCGTGGTGCTGTTTACAGTATGTTCTGTATATGATTTTCCATCTTTGTCGTAAAGTCTGATGGTGAAATCATTGTCATTATTGGTGTTCTTGCGGCCGTAGATGGTAGCTCCCGTTATGCGGTAGCCCAACGGCAGGCTGATGTTGTTCTGCGATATGGCTGCTGTCGGCGACTCTACATAGTATGTGCCGGAGCCGAGGGAATAATAGTATGAGGAACCTTTGCTAATTGCTTGTATCTTATTCACTTCTGCAACACCTTCCGTTGCCACGCCTGCACTTACTGCATCTTCTTGAAAGAGTGTCATGTCTGCAGTAAGGCTCTTCACATTTTCGTATGAGTATGAATAGTATGTCTTTCCTTTCTTTGTGTGAGGCTGGATGGGACCAATATCTGATGAACCAACATCGAAAGGCGAGGTGGTGACGCTAACCTTTGTGTTAGAGTCTGCAGTTGGCCGCACGTTGATAGTTACGTCATTATCTGCGGCAAATGTTATCTGGAAGGACTTGACGGTAAGGACAAAAAATCCGGAATAATTATGATGTACCCTGAAATACAGATGGTCGCCCATGTCGTCCTTGCTTGTAGCTGTGCGCCTGATGGTATATTCGGTGTTTTCTTGATTCCTCCAGTCCATAACTGTATTCCCATTCGGATCAGTTGCAGTAGCCTTTGGGTTGTTGTAATTAAAGTCACTGCCTGTCTCGTAAAAAGATTTGGTTCTGGAGCTTCCTGTAATTCCCTGAATGTCCTTTCCTACATTGTCGTTAACAAGAACTATCTCGTAGCTTGTTATGCGATATCCTTTGGGCATGGAGAGTATTATATATCCATCCGCAGATTCACCTCCTGCGATATAGAATGTACCTCCATCTTTCTTCAGCAAGTTTCCTGCTGGATTACGGAACTCGCCACCAGAGTTTAGTGCGCCATCATCTGCAACTGTTAACGATAGCGGTAACTGGTCGTGTCGCCATAGCGAGCTCCATCCTCTTTCGAATCCTAACTCGCTGCCATCCGTCAGTGCGGCAACGAACTTGCCTGTTTCTGGGCTCACGACGACATCCTGAGCATACATGTTATGCCAGGAACCTATCGCAACCATGACTATCATGGCTACCTTCACGAAAGTGCGTTTTAGTGAGTTGACTGTTTTCATAAATGTATTGTTTGAATTATTAATATATTTGCATAGAAAAGATCATAACTTGCAGGGTAGCTTTCTTACCCGGCATTGCCTATGAGAGATCCATCGTTATGGATTAGGAATTGCGACGTAAAGTTAATGGCTTGTTGCGACTGAGTCTTACTGTTTAATGTATTAGTCTTCAGTTTTCCGCTCTTATGTACTTATTAGAACATCAATACCATTTTCCTTTTTAGTCTGAGTCTATCTTTACCTGATTTTTCTCTTAATCTCTTAAATGTTTTGCAAATTTATCCTTTTTCTTCTGTGCAGCCAAGAATTATTGCTGATTTTTTGGGGCTTTAACTCTTTTTTACATGTATGGCGTGTTTGGCTTGTCGTCCGTAAAGCGAAGTAAGCAATAGGCTTTCTTTTTGCTTCTTTAGTGCATGTTGCTCGCTGTCATGGCAGAACCAATTCGCGCAACATGCGCTCTATCTAAAAAATATCTAATTTAAATACAAAAAGCACGAATATTCGAATAATTAGCAGTAACTTTGCGTCAAATATCATTTATGCTGCCAATTTCGCATCGACGAGACTCGGAGCAACACAAAACTTATAAATTACATAATTATATTATATAACAAGGCAAGAGACAACTGATGACAAAGACAGAACAGTTGGTAACATCCATTACCAAAGGAATACAGGAGAAAAAAGGACAGGACATAGTAATAATAGACCTGAGACGCACAGACGGAGCAATAGCAAGTTATTTTGTGATATGCCAGGGCAACTCGCCGACACAAGTGGAGGCAATTGCCGAGTCGGTGGCAGAGACGGCCAGGAAGGAAACCAGCGAGAAACCGGCCAACGTCAACGGACTGGGCAACAGCCAGTGGGTGGCCATCGACTATATCGACGTCATAGTACACATCTTCCTGCCCGAGACGCGCTCTTACTATGCCATAGAGGACTTGTGGGAGGATGCAGATCAGACCAACTTACCGAACATCGACTGACAAAGGTAGAACAAATACAAGAATAATGGACAACAACAACAGAAATATGGATGATGGCAACCAGCCGAAGATGCCCCGGTTCAACATGAACTGGATCTATGGCATCATCATTGTGGCGCTGGCCATACTCTTCGTGACAGGCGGAGGCAACTCGCTCGCAAGCGGAGCAGGCAACTCACAGGACGCTACATACACCAAGTTCAAGGAGTATGTGGAGAAGGGGTATGCCAAGAACGTCATAGTAAACAAGGACGAGGGCGAGCTGAGAATGTATGTGCAGCCAAAGCACATACGCACGGTGTTCAACAAGAGTGCCAAGCAGATGGGAGCCAATGCGTATGTCAGCGTGGTATATGGCTCTACAGATGACCTCGACAGGTATCTTGCCGACGCGCAGAAGCGTGGAAAGATTGTTGACTACAGCTATGAGAGGAAAGAGGGCAACGAATTCCTGAACTTGCTCATCAACCTCTCGCCAATACTGATATTCTTCCTCTTCATCTGGTTCATGGGCAGACGCATGGGCGGCGGAGGCGGCGGAGGAATGTTCAGCGTGGGCAAGAGCAAGGCCAAGCTGTACGAGAAAGCCAACGACCTGGGCATAACGTTCAAGGATGTAGCCGGACAGGAGGGAGCAAAGCAGGAGGTGCAGGAGATTGTGGACTTCCTGAAGAACCCACGCAAGTATACCGAGCTGGGAGGAAAGATACCTAAGGGCGCCCTGCTTGTAGGCCCTCCGGGAACAGGTAAGACCCTGCTGGCAAAGGCTGTGGCAGGCGAGGCCGGAGTGCCGTTCTTCTCCATGAGCGGCAGTGACTTCGTAGAGATGTTCGTGGGTGTGGGAGCAAGCCGTGTGCGTGACGTGTTCCATCAGGCTAAGGAGAAGTCGCCATGTATAATATTCATCGACGAGATTGATGCCGTAGGACGAGCCAGAAGCAAAAACCCCGCAATGGGAGGCAACGACGAGAGGGAGAATACCCTGAACGCACTGCTCACCGAGATGGACGGCTTCGGTACCAACAGCGGAGTGATAGTACTCGCCGCCACCAACCGTGCCGACATGCTCGACAAGGCTCTGCTACGTGCAGGACGCTTCGACAGGCAGATTAACGTAGACCTGCCCGACCTCGCCGAGCGCAAGGCTATATTCCAGGTTCACCTAAAGCCTGTGAAGAGGGATGATACTGTTGACGTGGACTTCCTGGCCCGACAGACACCGGGTTTCTCGGGAGCCGACATAGCCAACGTATGCAACGAGGCAGCACTCATAGCCGCACGCCATGACAAGCAGACCGTGGGCAAGCAGGACTTCCTCGACGCTGTTGACAGAATCATCGGAGGACTGGAGAAGAAAACCAAGGTGATGACGGCGGCAGAGAAACGCTCCATAGCCCTGCATGAGGCCGGACATGCCACCATCAGCTGGTTCTGCGAGCATGCCAACCCGCTGATAAAGGTGAGCATCGTGCCGCGTGGACAGGCGCTTGGAGCAGCATGGTACCTGCCAGAGGAAAGACAGATAACAACCAAGGAGCAGATGCTCGATGAAATGTGTGCCCTGCTCGGAGGACGCGCGGCAGAGGAGCTGTTCACGGGACATATCTCCACGGGTGCCATGAACGACCTGGAGCGTGCCACCAAGAGCGCATACGGCATGATAGCATACGCCGGCATGAGCGACAGGCTGCCCAACATCTGTTTCTACAACAACCAGGAATACCAGTTCCAGAAACCATACTCGGAGACCACGGCGAAGATTATCGACGATGAGGCTCTGAAGATGATAAACGAGCAGTATGTGCGTGCCAAGGCGTTGCTGACCGAGCACAAGGAGGGACACAACCAGCTGGCCGAGCTGCTCATAAGCCGTGAGGTTATCTATGCCGAGGATGTGGAGAAGATATTCGGCAAACGGCCATGGGTGAGCCGCTCGCAGGAAATCATTCAGGAGAATGAGAACCTGGACGGTCCACGGCTTGAGGACATGCCCGACGAGGTGAAGCAGGCACAGGCTGAGCACGAAAGGGCAATGGTAGAGAAAAATAGCGAGAACAACCAAAAAGAATAGTATCATGACAGACAAACAGAAAAACTTCGTCGTCCGCACCATCACGGGCACGCTGTTCGTGGCCATTATGGTGGCAGGCTTCCTCAATCCCAAGGCAATGGTATTCCTCTTTGCCCTCATCACAGGACTGAGCGTGTGGGAATACACGGGACTTGTCAACGGCATCGATGACGTAAGGGTGAACCGCTTCATCTCCACCGTGGCAGGCGTTTACTTGTTTCTGGCTGTGGCGGCATGGCGCATGGGCTTGGTGGCAAACTTCATCATCGTCGTGCCATATTTGCTCACCATTGTGTACCTCTTTGTCAGCGGGCTGTTCACGTGCAGCAAGAACCCCGTTGCCGACTGGGCATACACCATGCTCGGGCAGATGTATGTCGCACTGCCTCTGTCTATGATTAACATCCTCGCCTTTGAGGTGGATGGCCAGTGGGGCGTAAACTTCGACCCGCTGCTGCCACTAAGCATCTTCATATTCCTGTGGACCAACGACTCGGGGGCCTACTGCTGCGGCTCGCTGCTTGGCAGGCATAAGCTCTTCCCAAGGGTAAGCCCGGGCAAGAGTTGGGAAGGATCCATAGGCGGATGCGTGCTGGTGCTGGCTGTGGCGGCTCTCATCGGCTGGTGGGCCAACAACGGCGACATGAAACACCAGCTGGGCATGGCGGCATGGATGGGACTCGGACTCGTAGTAGTGGTCTTCGGCACGCTGGGCGACCTTGTGGAGAGCCTCTTCAAGCGTACTCTCGGCATCAAGGACAGCGGCAACCTGCTGCCCGGACACGGCGGCATGCTCGACCGCTTCGACTCGGCACTCATGGCCATACCGGCTGCCGTGATATATCTGTATACCCTCACACTGTATACTCAGATGTAGGCGGCGAGGCATCATCACAAAAGTGGAGATAATGCTCGTATCGGATGTTTGAGAAAGAAATAGCAAAATACGAGTCCTTGGCAAGGGACTACATCAACAATGTGGCCTTGCCGATGGGCGAGACGGAGTTCAGTAATTACTCTGCCATACTACATTCTTGTCACAGCTGCGGTATAGAGGGGTCCACTTTCTCTGTTGATGATACTCGTGCGCTGTTTGAGCAGCAACTGGGATATCAGCCCACAGGAAAGTCGTTGCTTGAATGTCAGGAAATGGCAGACCACTTTGACGCATACCGTTATATGCATGCCAATCTTGACCATCCTTTTGACGAGGAACTGCTCAGGGAAATCAATCGCCTTGTCACACTCCATACCCTCACATATAAAGTTCCAGATGCCATACCGGGCGAGTATACAACGGTTGACATGGCGGCTGGCGACACGGTGTTTGGCAATCATCAGCAGCTTGTCGCTCAGGTGCCAGTGCTTATGGAGGCTACTGCTAAAGCCATGAAAAGCGCGTCGGGTCACCCGATGATTGTCTCAGCTCGCTTTCATGGCTATTTCGAATACTTGCATCCCTTCCGTGATGGAAATGGACGTACAGGCCGGTTGCTGTCGAACTTCATACTTTTGAGCAATGGCCTGCCAGAGCTTATCATAAGGAAGGAGTGGCGGGAGGAATATGTTGCCGCCCTAAGAGCCAAGCGTACCGAAGGTACTGATGAGCATCTAATAGCTTTCTTCTTCAGGTCAGCTATAGACCAAATGGAAGAAGCTTTAGAGCAGAAAAGAAAGGCAAGCAGGCCGATACTCTTTTTCTGAAACCTTTTTTCTTGTTCACCTGCTATTCACTTGTCACTGTGTAGTTTCCAGATTTAGGTTTACTACTTATTTGCAAAAATACAGTACCCAGCATGCGCTTTCAGCGCGACAATTACCGACATGAACTTCAGAATTAGGATATTCAATTTTTGCACATCAAACTGTACACCCTATCAAATTGTACACCCTGTAAGTTAAGTAAACGGCAGCCTGCGGTCTGCTACAGCCTCGTTGGCGAAGAGTCCTGGTTGCTCGCACTGGTCAAGAGTTCGCAGGTCTGCAATGTGGCGTTTCAAGTTGACACGTTCGTTGACATCATCCAGCATCATGCGTCGTGCGACAGACATTCTGCAATACTCTTCTTCATTCTCTATTCCTGCAAATCTCCGTCCACAAAGGTTTGCTGCAATGCCTGTTGTTGAACTGCCGCTAAAGGGGTCGAGCACCCAGTCGCCCTCGTTGGTAGAAGCAAGAATAATCCGTGTTAGCAGCGACAGAGGCTTTTGAGTAGGATGTTTCCCACATGCTTTTTCCCACCGGCCAATAGCAGGAAGTCGCCAGACGTCTGTCATTTGCTTGTCATCATTCAACCGCTTCATAAGATCGTAGTTGAACTTGTGAGGCACTTTCTCACATTTCCTTGCCCAAATAATGAACTCAGTGGAGTAGGTGAAGAAGCGGCATGAAATGTTTGCAGGTGGATTTGTTTTCTGCCATGTAACGACATTCAGTATTCTGTAGTCCAGTTCTGTAAGACAGTTGGCAACAGAGAATATATTGTGGTAAGTGCCGGAAATCCATATTGTGCCATTGTCTTTGAGTTTGTCCCTGCACAGACGTAGCCATTCCATATTGAATGACATCATTTCCTCGTGACTCTTGCCTTTGTCCCATTCTCCCTTATCCACGCACACTACTTTGCCACTCTGCAACGAAATGCCTCCATTTGAAAGAAAATATGGAGGGTCAGCAAATATCATGTCGAACTTGAACTTAAATTCATTGAGCAATTCAAGAGAGTCTCCGTTGGCGATAAGGAAGTCCTTGTTGGGAGATGTATAATAAGAACTAATCATTTTTTATAGAAGACAAATCAAGTTTGGGAATAATTTGAGTGTTTGTAAAATTCTTTTTGTAATAAAATGCTCGCCTTCGGGCACGAATAGTTCCCCCTTTGCCATCAGGGGCATCTGTTTTATCTTTATTATTAGCACCTTTTGTTTTAGGTTCTAAATACATACCCATACTACAAGATAGTTTATCGGCATCTCCACGAATAATATATTCTTGTATTTCTTCCCAATCAGACTTAAAAATCGCATTCTGTATATTATTGGGATGCCCAAGGAAATAATCAACGATGACATAATCATCTTGTTTTTTTGCCTTACCATTTTCTTTTGCAAGATAAACAACCCAAAAAGTTAAGTTTATCTTACTTCTCAGTTTGGCAGTTTCCCATGTTTCCTTGGCAACTTCGCAATAATTTATCATCTGAATTGCCGTTGGTTCCTTAGCCTTTACTTCACCATTCTTATTTATTTGTAATGGAAGAATTTTGACTTCACAACCAATTTGTGGAATATCAGCCTCGTCTCGATTGTTATTTTTAATTCCAAGTAGATTTTCAATAATAAGACCAGAAGCACCTTTCTTCATTTTGCATTTATCATCAATGAATAACTGGTCTTTGATTTGTGAAATCGTTTTACCCTTGGCATTTTTGATTATTTCAAATAATGGGGTTAATGTTTCAATTACTTTACTGCTTATCATAATATTATCTTATTCAAAAAATCAGTAATGTTTGTCAAATTATAAATACTCGGGATAATATTATATGCTTCTTGCAACTTATTCTTTGCGCTTTTCCATCCGATACCGTCAGTAATCCAAACAAACTCAAATCCAGGTACGGAATTTATCTTTGGCGCTATTTCTGAATAGGAACGAGCAACCTCATTAAGTTTTGAGCCGCCACCACTATAAAAGTTAACTTCAATAAGATACGTTTTACCAGAAGACTCAATTACGAAATCAAAACGCTTCTCATCATCACCAAGTACTCCTGATATTTCAGGCCATTCACTCGAATATACTTCTTGACGATATTTAATACCACTCTTATCAAAGATGCGTGCCACCATACCTTCCATCACATGTCCGCTACGGTTTTTGCGTGCGTTAGAGTCAAGGCCTGTTTCTATTCCAAACACATAATCAACAAGGTCTTTTATCTTTTGTTGCTGGAATATTTCTGTTAGTCCCGTGTTATCAAGGTATTCCATAACCCCATCAACAGATGAGAATAGAGTATCAAGAACGATACATTCACCAAGTGAATTTATCACCTTCTTCTTGCCTCCACTTCTCACTGCGATAAGTATGTCCATGACATTAAAAGCAGTTTTGTCTCGATTCCATATCGTTTCAACAGCTTTTCTCATGTCTTGTGCACCCATCAAACTGTTAAGCATGCAAAGGCTTAATTTGATATTCTCTACATTCTGTGAAATCTTTTCAAAATCGCAGAAGAAATCTAAAGATTGGTTTGTTTCTTGCAGTTGTGATAAAAACAATTCAAAATCCTTTTCCATAATATTATTTCTCTGTTATGTCTTCTGCCACAAATTGAGGATTGGACATGTCGTTTTCGTATGAAAAGTTTTTCTTTGTTTCTTTATAGTTGTGAACTAATATCTCAGTTAGTTTCCCTCTTTTAGCAGGATTAGAGTTTATGTATCGCGCAGCCCATACACGTTCTATACAATAGCCTGCATACAGGTCATCAAAGAAGTTGTCCTTTTCGTTCTTACCCTTGCAGTCAGAATTACTTAGCATAAACTTATGTCCTGCCCTGTGTACTTTGTCGCAATATTCTTTTAAGCGGATTTGGGCATCATCATTGAAATCTTCTTTAGTATAGTCGTTGAAACTGGAAGTGTCGCTTAAAGGACGATAAGGGGGGTCGAAATAAAACAATGTATTGCCATGGGCATAGTCTAATGTCTGCTCAAAATCAGAGTTTAATATTTCTACACGCTGAAGCAACTGGCTGTCCTTTCGTATAGTTTCCTCATCAAATATTTGGGGATTGACATATTTGCCAAAAGGAACGTTGAAGAGTCCCTTTTTGTTTACCCTGTATAGTCCGTTGAAGCAGGTTCTGTTCAGAAAGAAAAACATTGTTGTGTTTTCTATTGGATCAAGCTTTTTCTCGTTGTATTTAGACCTGACTGCTAAGAAAAAGTTCTTTTTCCCTTCCTCTGTCTGCAATGTGTAATAAGTATCTTGGATGTCTCTAAGATACAATATCAGTTCCTCTGGGTGGTCCCTAACTGTGATATAACACGTTATAAGGTCTGTATTTATATCATTGATGACAGCTTGGCGAATATTTGGATAACGTTGAAGCATATAGAAGAGCATAGCTCCACCACCGACAAATGGCTCTATGTAAGTCACGTTGTCCCATTGCTCAAAATCATAGGGTAGAAGACCGTCAAGCTGACTTATCAGCTGTGTCTTTCCTCCAACCCATTTAATAAAAGGTTTGGCTTTTCTCATAATCGTTGTTGTATAGTCAGCTACCTTAGGCAGTTGTTCTGTTGTTTATCATCTCCATAAGCCACTCCGTATGCGGGCGGGCCTTCTTTTAGCCTTCAAAGTAAATAAAAAAAGACGAATTATGACAGATTAGATCATTCTTTAAATTTCTTGATCAAAATAGATCAAAAGTAAATAAAGGCTAACAACTTTTGTGAACGTATATCACCGTAAATAAGGCGTAAATAGAAGAAAAAAGTATTCACGGTCAATATACTGCCACGTTTACTATGCAGCAGACCTCTCCGAGGCCCTGCAGGGTGCTAATAGTAGCTTACGCATTCAGTCGTAAATCCCTTGCAGAGAGCTATCCTTCCTTGTGGGGTAGGGGCTGTGGAAGAGGCTTTTGCATGCGTTTCTGTATTTAGGATGCATGCGTTGGGAAAAGGACTGACTAAATGCAGAGGCTGCTGAACCATCATAAACAAGCAATCGACAAGAGGGCGTGTCAAAGTGACACGCCCTCTCGTGATATTGTTTCTTGTCCAAGTATTATTTCTCGTCAACAACCTCCAAGGCTTTCTTGAGAAGTTCCCAGAATGGGGCCACGGTGTGGATGAGGCAACGCTCCGTGGTGGTGTGCGGGCTGCGGAGTGTTGGTCCGAGCGATACCACATCCATGCCTGGATATTTGCCGAGTATGACGGAGCACTCCAATCCGGCATGGTCTACCTGTACCAAAGCCTCCTCGCCGTTCTGCTCCTTGTAGATTGTCTTCAGCAGGTTCAGTATGGCGCTGTCCGGGTTTGGATCCCAGCCGCCATAGCTTCCGCTAACCGATACGGCCATGCCTGCCATGTTGAAGCAGCTCTCAAGCATGTTTACAACATATTCCTTCATGTCCTCGCGTGACGAGCGTGCCAGTATCTGTATGCTTGCCTTGCCGTTCTCGATGTCGATGATGGCGAGGTTGCTCGATGTCTCTACCACGTCGGGATATGCGGGTATCATGCGTACCACGCCGTCGTGGCAGGCGTAGATGGCATCGATGATGTTGTCCTGTATTTCCTCCGGCAACTCATTCTTTGGAGTCTCCACCTCTTCGGCAAAGAACTCTATTCCGCTCTCGATGGTCTTGTATTCGTCGGCGAAGCGTGCCTTCCATTCCTCGACCAGCTCTTTGGTAGCCTCTACATTCTCTTTTGGTATGGTTATTACGGCCTCGGCCTTGAACGGTATGGCATTGCGCATGTTTCCTCCGTGCCATGACGCCAGTCTTGCCTCGCAGTCTACGATGGCCTCGCGCAGGAAGCGTACCATCAGCTTGTTGGCGTTGGCGCGTCCCTCGTGTATCTCCAGTCCGGAATGCCCTCCGCGCAGTCCCTTAAGCGTAATCTTGAGTGCTGCATCCTCTGGGTCGGTCTCGGCATCCTTGTATTCCATCTCGGCAGTAACGTCGATGCCGCCCGCGCTTCCTATGACAAACTTGCCCCAGGTCTCGGAGTCGAGGTTCAGCAGGATGTCGGCATTGAGGATGTTCTCCGGCAGTCCGTTGGCTCCGAACATGCCTGTCTCCTCATCGGCTGTGATGAGAGCCTCTACGGGTCCGTGCTTCAGGTCCTTAGCCTCCATTACGGCCATGATGGCAGCCACGCCGATGCCGTCGTCTGCGCCAAGTGTAGTGCCCTTGGCCCTTACCCATTCTCCGTCAACGTATGCCTCTATGGGGTCGTTCTCGAAGTCGTGTGTGCTCTCTGGCGACTTCTGCGGCACCATGTCCATGTGTGCCTGCAGCAGTATGGTCTTGCGGTTCTCCATGCCTGGCGTGGCAGGTTTGCGCATGACGATGTTGTCGGCCTCGTCCTTGAAGGCTTCCACTCCGGCCTGCTTTGCGAAGTCGAGCAGGAATTGTTGTACTTTCTCCAAGTGTCCCGATGGGCGTGGCACTTGTGTGAGCGCATGGAAGTTGCGCCAGATGCACTCAGGCTTTAGGTTCTTGATTTCGCTCATAATGGTAGCTTTAGTTTTTTATGGAGTCCGGTGGCTGGCCTTGCGGCCCGTCGTGCGGCTCCGGGTTATTGTTTGGTATGTTCAGTCTTGTGATGGCAACCTTTTCTTAGTGAACGTCAAAGAAGTCCATGCGAAGATGCCGAGCATGATGACGAGCAGTGTCTGCACCGAGTGTACGATGAGCACGAAGAACAGTGCGTCGTTGGCACTGACACCATATAGTATCAGCATTGTCTTGACGGCGAAATGCCATGGGCCGGCTCCGTTGGGTGTGGGCACCACTACGGCTATCGAGCCTACCACGAATGTCACCATGGCACATGCCGTGCCCAGTCCTGCCGTAGACTCAAAGCAGAAGAAGGTGAGATAGTAGTGCAGGAAGTAGCTTGCCCAGATGCCTATGGTGTAGGCAAGGAAGAGCGGTATGTTGCTGACTTTCCTCAGTGACATCACTCCCTGCATCACGTCCTCGAAAGCCTTCTTCACCTTATTATATATATATAGCCTCTTGGCAAGGTAAAGGGCAAGGATTATGGCCGCTACGGCACATATAGCCGTCACTACCCATCCTGTTGTCGTGAACTGGTACAGCATTCTGTCGATGTTGTTGCCCGTGCGGCTGAAGAATATGTCGAAGACATTGGCCTGCAGCGCTATTGTCGTTCCGGCCAGTATGGCCACGAACAGCGAGTCGATGGCGCGCTCTGTTACAACGGTTCCCAATGACTTGGGGAACGATACGCCCTCGAAGCGTTTCAGCACTCCGCATCGTGCAAACTCTCCAATCCTTGGTATTACTAAGCTTGCCGCATACGACAGGAAAATGCTGTTCATGGTAACCGAGGTCCTTGGATGCTCGCCTAACGGCTCCAGACTCTGCTTCCAACGCCATCCGCGGAATGCCTGCGCCAGTATGCCGAAGGGAAACGAGAGCAGCATCCACCACCAGTTCATCTCCTCAAGCAATACCTCCCTGACGCTCCCGAAGTTGAAGTCGCGGTACATCCAGAAGAGTATGCCGCCACCCAGGGCAAGCGAGCATGCCAGTTTAAATATGTCGTTGATGGTTCTTTTCATTTCACGTACAAAAGTAATACTTTCTGTTGAGAAACGTGAACAGTAGCAGACATTTTAGTTTATTTTTTCTTTTTGGCATCATTTAGAGCGCGATGGGGTCGCATTAGCAACCGGAAATGAGAAGAAAGACGACAATAATTGTAAATATACTCAACTTTAGCAAGTAGTAAAGAGGAGATAAAGGGAGATAAAGGGATATAAATGACGCATGTTTAAGCCAGGCTTTAACTATTGTCTTTTAACTTCCTAAGCGACCAAAGGGAGCGATAACTTCTCATAACTCCTTGTAACTCCTAAAGTTGAGCAATGCGAAACTTAAATAAAATATATCTTACAATAACAGAACATGGCATGGCCATATAGCATTATTGATACCATTGTGTGACATAAAAGTATTGGCGATTGATGGTTTTTCGTTAGAAAAAGTGTATCTTTGCGCTGTCTATTTAAATTAGGACATTGCATGAAACAAGTAAAACCCAAGAAGAACCTCGGTCAGCACTTCCTTACGGACCTCGGAATAGCCAAGCGTATCGCTGACACCGTCGATGCCTGTCCCGACATCCCTGTATTGGAAATTGGTCCGGGCATGGGAGTGCTCACGCGCTTTCTGGTGGAGAAGCCACGGTTGGTGAAAGCCGTGGAGATAGACTCCGAGTCGGTGGCCTATCTCAACGAGGCATATCCGTCCCTGCGCGAGAACATCATAGGTGATGACTTCCTGCGTATGGACCTCACCGATATATTCGGTGGCAAGCCGTTTGTCCTTACGGGCAACTATCCCTACGACATATCCTCGCAGATATTCTTCAAGATGCTCGACTACCGCGACCTGATTCCCTGCTGTACGGGAATGATACAGCGGGAGGTGGCATTGCGCATAGCCTCGCAGCCCGGCTGCAAGGCCTACGGCATACTGTCCGTTCTGATACAGGCATGGTATGATGTGGAATATCTGTTTACTGTTGACGAGACAGTCTTCAATCCTCCACCAAAGGTCAAGAGTGCCGTCATCAGGATGACGCGCAACGATACCCGCACGCTTGGCTGCGACGAGAATATGTTCAAGCGGATAGTGAAGGCCGTCTTCAACCAGCGCCGTAAGATGTTGCGTGTCAGCCTCAGACAGGTTGTCGATGCAGCCTCGTTGCCACATGACTTCTTCGACCATCCCCTGATGACGCAGCGTCCAGAGCAACTCTCTCTCGACGAGTTTGTAACGCTCACCAATCTGGCTGCTCCATACATCAGGTAATGGTGGTAAAACAAAAAAATGTCTCCAAACTGTTGCGAGTATGGAAATTAATTCATATTTTTGTGCATCAAATGAACCAATAAACAATAATACACTATGTTAGACGTTAAAGCAACACTTACCGACGCTGAGGAACGCATGGACATGGCGGCCATGTTCCTGGAAGAGCAATTGGCACGCATCAGGGCAGGAAGAGCCAACGTGGCCATTCTCGACGGCGTGAGAGTTAACTCATACGGCTCGATGGTACCACTTAACCAGGTAGCCTCAGTTTCTGTTCCCGACGCACGCACCATAGCCATCAAGCCATGGGACCGCAAGGCCATCAGGGACATTGAGAAGGGTATCATGGACAGCGACGTGGGCATCACTCCCGAGAACAACGGAGAGATTATCAGACTCTCTATACCACAGCCTACGGAGGAGAGGCGCCGCGACCTTGTAAAGCAGTGCAACAAGATTGGCGAGAAGACGAAAATAGAGGTACGTAACGTGCGCGCGGAGATAAAGGAGAAACTGAAGAAAGCCATCAAGGACGGTCTGTCTGAGGACTTGGAGAAGGATGCCGAGGGCGACCTTCAGAAGCTGCACGACAAGTACATCAAGAAGCTTGACGACCTCCTGGCTGCCAAGCAGAAGGAGATTATGACCGTATAGTCGCAGACGGCGTCATACGGACAACGATATCCCTTGGTGGGTTTTGCGACACCAGGTGTCAGCCCGCTATATATATCGTCATACCATGGGCAGACGGGTAGACAAGTTGCCGACAGACACTTGTGTACTCGTCTGACTGTTAGTAGGCAACAATCAGTAATTCGCAATATCATACATGCAAGGATTAGTAATCAAGAACACCGGCAGCTGGTATACGGTGAAGACCGACGACGGGCAGCTGATAGAGAGCAAGATAAAGGGCAACTTCAGACTGAAGGGAATACGCAGCACCAATCCGGTTGCTGTTGGTGACAGGGTGACGCTCGTCACCAACCAAGAAGGCACGGCCTTTATCACGGCCATTGAGGACCGCCGAAACTATATCATCCGCAAGTCGCAGAACCTCTCAAAGCAAAGCCATATCCTTGCTGCCAATGTCGACATGGCAATGCTGGTCGTGACGGTTGCGCACCCTCAGACCTCAACAACGTTCATCGACCGTTTCCTTGCTTCAGCAGAGGCTTATGCCGTGCCTGCCGTACTGGTGTTCAATAAGACTGACATTCTCTCTCCCGAGGAGGCGCACTATCAGCAGATGATGACAGACCTCTATACAACCGTGGGCTATGACTGTTATCAGATATCGGCAGCTAATGGCGATGGCGTGGATGCCTTGCGTAAGGTTCTGGAGGGTAAGGTTACGGTGCTTAGTGGCAATAGTGGAGTAGGGAAGTCTACGCTCATCAACCTCATTGTGCCGGGAGCCTCGCAGCGTACGGCAGAGATAAGTTGCGTACACGATACAGGAATGCACACGACAACGTTCAGCGAGATGCTTTCCCTGCCCCAGGGAGGATATGTCATAGACACTCCAGGCATCAAGGGCTTCGGAACCTTCGATATGGAGCCGGAGGAGATTTCGGGCTACTTTAAGGAAATCTTCCGTTTCTCACGCGACTGCCGCTTCAACAACTGCACCCATACCCACGAGCCAGGATGCGCCGTGCTGAAGGCTCTTGATGAACACTATATAGCTGCGAGCCGCTACCAGAGCTACCTGTCCATGCTCGAGGATAAGGACGAGGGCAAATACCGCGAGGCTTTCTGATGGTATCACCGTGTCTGCTTTGAAGTTATTTGTTAGGGTGTACATCAAACTGTACACCCTAACAATTAATAGAACCCACCTATTAATATAGCGTGAGAGAAAATAGCATGCAATAGTTTAACGTTGCTTAATGTGTCGTGCGTATTTTTAATTTTGTAACAGAAATGACACATGTATGTAACTGCTGGGAAACAGCGTGTGGCTATCTTTGCAGCAAAATTATTTATTCAGACAGATGAACAGAAAACTATTCATGACGGCATGCTTGATATGCACTTTCTTTCAGGCTATGGCACAGGAGGGACCGACGACTCCAAAGATTAGTGGAACCATTAGGGGAAAATATGAGTACCAGACAGAGGAGGGCGAGGGACGCTTCGAGGTCAGGAACGCCAGGATTAGTGTCACGGGCGATGTAACGCCTATTGTTTCCTACAAGGCGGAGATAGACCTGTGTGACGAGGGCAATATAAAGATGCTCGACGCATATACACGTATCAAGCCGGCAACAGGGTGGCAGTTCACCATAGGCCAGATGAGGGTGCCGTTCACCATTGACGCTCACCGCTCGCCCCATCTGCAATATTTTGCCAACCGCTCGTTCATTGCCAAGCAGGTGGGTAATGTCAGGGATGTAGGTGCGGAGATAGGCTGGAAAGTCAATATTGGTGTGCCGCTGACATTACAGGCTGGAATATTCAACGGCTCAGGACTTACCAACCAGAAGGATTTCTGGACAAAGAACGTGAACTTCTCTGCCAAGGGACAGCTGATGCTGCCATGGGGAACGAACATCGTGCTAAGCGCGCAGAAGGTGAAGCCTGGCGATGTTGACATAATGATGTATGACGCAGGTGTGAACTTCCATCGCAAGCGGTTTGTTGCGGAGGCCGAGTATCTGTACAAGCACTATTCAGATGATGCCTTCGATGCCGTACATGCCTTCGACGGTTTCGTATGCTATGACATACCGTTCAGGCGCGGCCCGTTCAGCAAGATGTCGGCATTGGCACGCTATGATTTCATGAGCGACCATAGCGACGGTATAAGGTACCTTGACGGCAAGGCGGATGCAAATGGAGCACTCAAGGTCACCGACTATAAGCGCAGTCGTGTGACGGGCGGCATCACGCTGAGCTTCGCAAATCCCTTTGTCAGCGACATAAGAATCAACTACGAGAAATACTTCTACGCCAAGGGAAGCATACCCAAAGTTTCGGAAAGGGATAAGATTGTCATTGAGGTGATGACTCACTTCTGATGCCTTATAGTCAGGATAATTGTACTGGGATTGCAAAACAAAATTGCCTTTTGTTTTGCAATCCCAATCATTTGTACTATCTTTGTCCTCAGATAAGGTGGGGGCTGTTTATCCCGCCATAAAACGGTTTTGTTATGAGAAAAATTCGCAACCCATGGTTAGGGAAAGAAGGGTACGACTGTTTCGGATGCAGTCCCGATAATCCCATAGGACTGAAAATGGAGTTCTACGAGGATGGTGAAGACATAGTGTGCTATTGGAAACCGTCCGAGCACTATCAGGGCTGGGTGGAGTCTCTGCATGGAGGGATTCAGGCTACGCTCATGGACGAGTGTGCTGCCTGGGTGGTTAGCCGCAAGCTGCAGACTACGGGTGTCACGAGCAAGCTCGACATCAGCTACCGCAAGCCCGTCTACACCACGGAGACACATGTCACTGTTAGGGCAAGGCTCAAGGAAATGAAACGCAACCTCGCTTTCATACACATCTCTTTATATAACTCTCAGGATCAGCTGTGTTCCGAGGCAGACACCGTCTATTTCACCTTCCCGCAGGAGAAGGCGCGGCAGATGGGGTTCACGGAATGTGAGACAGAAAACGAGGAACTGCTGTTCTGAAAACTATATTTGTGGCATGAAATATTTTATAATAGAAAACGGAGAGCAGGCTGGACCGTTCAGCATCTACGAGATGGCAGACAGGGGACTCAACTCTGATACCCTCGTATGGGCTGAAGGCATGGACAACTGGACTCCCGCCTGGCAAGTTGACGAGCTGAAGAGATTCCTCTACGGAAGGCAGCAGACTGCTACTGCCGCACCTGTCCCGCCTCCTGTACCAAAGCAGGTGGCTGAACCGCAACCGCAGGAACAGCATGATACGCAAAAACGCAAGCGTCGTGGAGGCTATTGTGCTGTCTTCATGTGGATAACCCTTGGCATTATGGGGGTTGTGGTGATGATGCTTGTTGCTACTTGTCCTGACCGTCAGGCCCACAAGGAACTTATACGTGAGAATATCTGCAAGGCCGTCATGAAGGATGTACCTGATGACAACCTGCTGTCAAGAGGACTGAGCATGATAGGTGGCTCGTTGGTAAGCAGCCTGATTGACCCTATGCTCGATCAGGTGCTGGAGTATCACAACTATATCCTGTTCTCGACAACCACCGTCAACTATAAGGGCAAGGACAATACCACCTCCATAGGCATCTGCAACCATGTCTTCACTCTTGACGAGAGCGAGATTGCAGACGCCTTGAAAAAGGGGGTGGGTGTTCAGTAGATTTTTACAATCTCTGGTGACAATTTCTTTAGTACAAAACCTTTCTTGCTTTGTTGTTGCCCGATACTACTATGTTGAGACCCTTTGATGGTGCTTGCAACCTTATGCCTTGTAGCGAGTAGTATCTCTCTTCTCCGCTGTTGTCTTCCAGACCGGCGGTCCTGATGGCGTTGTCAATAGGGTTTTCTATTACAGGCACCAGATACCAGTGGCGGTGTCCTGCGGTGACCAGCGTTCCGTAGTCCCACAGTCCCACATTGGTGTCTGCGCTGTATTTCTCGCTTTCCAGGTCAAGGCATTTCCCCTCAAAGTCTGCACTCATAATCTTGCTGTAGATGCCGTCAACAGACTCTATGGAGAATGTCTGTCCCGTGTCGGCGGCAGTCTTGCTCGTCGTGACCTGATACCCCGTAGAGCCTGTTATCAGCTTACCCTCACCGCTTTGTATGGTGTATATGCCGTTGGACTTCCGCTTGAAATACCACGTCTGCGACTTCTTCAGCAGGGCTGAGCCCTCAGCACTCTTTTCCATGTTGGCAATCTTCACAGTTCCGTTGTCATCGGTGAGAGCAGCCTGCCAGTTGTATTGCGGTATGATAATATAGGGTGTTCCCGTGCTTATTCCGCTACCCACTCCACTTGTCAGTGGGCTTATGGGCATGATGATGGTCATGATAGATACCGGAGGCACGTTGAATGCCGCGATGCTTCCGCCGTATGAGCATCCGTTGGTAATAGCCTTATGGCTTTCCGATGTCGTTGTGCGGTATACGATAGGTTCTCCGTTGATTTTGTAGCCGGATATGTCTACATTGTGCTTGACGTTGTTGCCTGTGGTGTTGATAGCCACGAGCACCAGGGTGTCACACTTGCTGTTGACGGCAGCCAGCGTGCTGTCTGACAGACTTGTTACGAATGAGTAGCCCTTCTTGATGTGCTGCGTCACCTGCTCCCTTACGTAGTAGTTCTTGACACGCTCCATGGTCTGTGCGGCAAAGTCGCCCTTTACCGTACACCACTGGTCGTTCCACTCTTCCACATACTGCCAGTCTACCCATGCTGCGGGGTGCATGTACCTTATGTCCTCAATGAGCCTCTTTGCCAGTTTCAGATTGCCGGCCAGTCTTGAGCCGCCGTCGCCAGTCTCGCTCTGCCACAGTGGCAGGTTGTTGGCTCTGGCCAGAGAGCCTATGCGGCTTTTCGATACTATGGAGCCAGAGTAGGAGTGGGTGTTCCATTGTCCAAGCATAGGCATCACAGTACCGTCGGAAAGATAGGAGTTGAACTCGCTGACCGACATGTCAACACTTGTCTCGTCGGATGCCGAGATTACGGTGTTCAGTCCCGACTCCTTGAGTATGGGGCTTAGCACCTTTAGGAATGCTGTCTGTGAGGCTATGTCGAAATGGCATCCTTCCTGCGAGCCTCCTGCATACCAGTAGTTGGTGTTTGGCTCGTTGAACGGCTCGAGAGTCTTGAACTCTATGCCGTATTCGTCCTTGTAGTGCTTGCATACGTCAACGAGGTAGTGGGCGAACTCCTCGTAGTATTCCGGCTTTAGGTTGTCCTTGTTTGCGTCTGTGTTTCCCGCGCAGCATCCGCTGTAGGTCATATAGTAGGGTGGGGTGTTGCTGAAAGCCTCGAAGATGGCATCGGGTCTCATTTCCTTAATCTTCAGCATAATTTTGCGCTGTGCGGCATCGCGCGTCCAGTCGTAGCTGTCCGAAGAGCTTGTCTTGAAGCCTTCCATCTCAGCCCTGCGTCCCTTGCCGCTGTCCATGTGGTGCAGTGTGCAGTTGGCGTTGTTGGGGTCGTCGCCTCCGGGAATGTTGTATCTGAATATGTTGCAGTTTAGTCCTTCCGGGCTGACGAGCCATGTTACCAGTTGGTCAATCTTGCTGTCGCTCCAGTTACCGCACATGTTTGCCCACCAGCACAATGACACGCCCCATCCCTCGTTCTGGTGCCATTTGTTGTATGGCATGACAGAATAGGACATGGTGCCCAGCTGGGCTGTGGCCTGTTGTGGCACAACTGTTGCCAGGGCTATGGCAACAGCTGCAAGCAGTTCCTTCTTGCTTTTCATAAATAGGTTGTTTTTTGTTATGGTTTATAGGTTTTGTTATTGCCAGATAGCCCAGATAGTCTGGGGGAATTCATTTCTTCATGTTCAGGGCTTTGGACTTTCACTTCTTGGCATCCCATTCCCTCAGCACCTCCTTGGCTTTCTTCAGATGAGCCTTGTCCCTGCGTCCCCTTCTGTCGAGCATGTTGGCGAAATCGAACGATGCACCGCTGCTCTGTCTCGGCATTCGTGCTGCTGCCGCCTTGGCAGCTTCCGTGAACATCATTATACTCTCTGTCCTGCGGTCCTTGCCCCATATCGTCACTTCCGTAAGGGAGTTCATGGCTGGCAGCAGCATTAGGGTGTCGACGGCTGTTGCCTCTTGCATGGTGTAGCCGAGGTAGCCTGCTCTGGTGAATGTAGCCTCGGTGAACGAGGCCGGCAGGTGGCATATGCCCTGATAGTCTGTGGTGTCGGTATAGAGGCTTGGCACGACGACTGCCACACCCCGCAATGGAATTTTGGTCTCTATGTCGCATACCACAATCTTTCTTTGAGCCAGCGACTCCGCACAGCCATAGGTGACGAGTATGGTGAGCATCAGCAGGCTGCGCATCAGGGAGCAGTCATCGCCGCATGTTGGTAATATTATGTGCTTTGTCGGTAACATGTAGACAAAGGTAGTGATATTGCCAAAACATGCCGCACGGCTTATCATTCTTTAAGCTTAAAAAAGCAATTTAAATTAAATGCTGTCATCAAAGGCAAATTTCTCCGCTGCCGTAGCATCGGTGATGTTGCTCGTCATAGACAACGCAGAACTGGCCTGGTGCCACCCCATGGATTTTCTCGTCTGAGTGAATGATGTACTCGCCGTCTGCTGCTTTCTCCACTGTCGCATGGTGCCATTCGGGCGTATGCCTTATCTTGAACGTGACACGCGGCTCGTTGACCTCTGTCGTGAGGAAGTGGAAATCGTGTATTCTGAACTCCTTCCTGTATGCAGTCTCCGGGTCGTAGCCGTGGCTTACATACAGAATGTTGTTCTCTACATCTTTCTTCACCACAAACCACGGACCTCCGCCGAAGCCCAGTCCCTTGCGCTGTCCTATGGTGTGGAACCACAGCCCGCGGTGCTCGCCGATGTTTTTTCCCGTTTCAAGTTCTATGACCATTCCGGGCTTCTCTCCCAGATATCGTCTTATATACTCGTTGTAGTTTATCTGTCCTAGGAAGCAGATGCCCTGGCTGTCCTTGCGCTTTGCGTTGACAAGATGTTCGCGCTCTGCAATCTCCCTTACTTCCTCCTTCATATAGTGTCCTATGGGGAATATGGCCTTGCGCAGCTGCCAGTCGTATATCTGGGCGAGGAAGTCGGTCTGGTCTTTCACTGGGTCAGGGCTTGTAGTAAGCCATTTCCTGCCGTCTATCCACTCTGTCTGTGCGTAGTGTCCTGTTGCTATGAGGTCGTAGTTGTGTCCCATCTTCTCGTCGAAGGCACCAAACTTCACGAGCCTGTTGCACATTACGTCGGGATTGGGCGTGAAGCCAGCCTTAACCTTCTCCATGGTGTAGCTTGTCACCTTTGTCCAATATTCCTTGTGGCAGTCCACCACCTGCAACTTGCATCCGTACCTGTGTGCCACGGCAGTAGCCATCTCCAGGTCCTCCTCGCTTGAGCAGTCCCATTCCTCCTTCTCCTCCGGTCCAATCTTTATGTAGAAGCAGTCAGGGTGCAGCCCCATTCTTGCCAGCTCATGAACCACTACACTGCTGTCGACGCCTCCAGATAGCAGCACGGCGATACGCTTGTCTTTTATCTCTCCTATATTCATGTTGCAAACTTACAAAAAAAAAACGACACGCGGAATACATTCCTCCTTTTTCTTAATTAGGCATTGTGGATGTTGTTGTGAAAATCCTGTCCTGTTTACCATATTGAAAGGCTTACCTTTCCAAAATGAAAAGGTCTTAAGGATTGTTGTATTTCCGACTATAATACTATCTTGTTGATAGTCTATCACTTGCCCCTGCGCTTGGCTTTTTGGCTCATCTTTTGCAGGTGTGATAAGGAAAAAAATATAGCCGGATATGAATCTTAAGCAATATGGGGTGAGCCCCAATATGGAAAAAGAAGTCAGCTATCGGTTTATCGCCCATCTGACAGGCCTGTTGTTGGCATTTGAATCCATGCTGCTGTTGGCATGCTGCTGCGTGTCCATGATATATGGCGAAAGAGATTTGATGTCGTTTGTCATTTCTTTTGCCGTATGTCTGTCAGTGAGTGCCATACTGTTGATATATGGCCGTAGAAAGAAGTGTGCCATGTCGCGCAACGAGGGGTATATAGTGGTGGCTCTTTCCTGGGTGTTTTTCTCGGTTTTCGGAATGGTTCCCTACCTATGGGGCGGTTTCATCCCAAATATCACTGACGCTTTCTTTGAGACCATGTCTGGCTTCACTACTACAGGAGCCACCATATTGGACAATATTGAAAGCATGCCCCATGGTATATTGTTCTGGCGAAGTCTGACGCAATGGATAGGCGGTTTGGGAATTGTATGTTTCACCATAGTCCTTTTGCCTGGTTTCGGAGCGAGCAGTCAGATGCTCTACCTGTCGGAGGCAACGGGCGTGACCCATAATAAGCTTTGTCCCAAGACTCGTGTGATGGCGCGGTATATCTTTATGGTGTATATATTGTTGACAGCTGTAGAGAGCGCACTGCTGATGGCGGGCGGCATGGGACTGTTTGATGCCGTGTGCCATTCGATGACCACCACTGCCACAGGAGGCTTCTCTACCAAGCAGGCAAGCATAGCCTATTGGCACTCTCCATATATAGAATATGTGGTATCGTTGTTCATGTTGCTTTCCGCCATCAATTTCTCGCTCTATATTGTTGCCTGCAAGAGCAAATGGAAACAACTTCGGAAAAATACAGAATTGAAATGGTTTGCCTGCTCCGTTGGTCTGCTAACGCTCGTTATCTCGGTGGTACTCTTCCTGAATAACGGCTATGGTGTAGAGGAGGCGTTCCGCAAGTCGCTGTTTCAGGTGGCCACCTGTCATACCTCATGCGGTTTTGCCACCGATGACTACAACCTGTGGCCACCGTTCACATGGATGCTTCTGATATTCGCCATGTTGTCGGGTGGTTGTACCGGGTCCACAAGTGGAGGAGTAAAGAACCTAAGGCTCATAATCATCGCCAATTGCATACGCAACCAGTTCCGTCAGATACTCCATCCGCGTGCTGTTCTGCCTGTAAGAGCAGGGTTCCCATTTGACAATAAGTTGGTGACAACGGTCCTGGTATTCTTTGCTGCCTATCTGTCGGTCGCCTTTATAGGCTGGACACTGTTGATGGCATTCGGCGTGGACTTTACCGAGGCGATGAGCACCGTGATCTCGGCAATGGGCAATGTAGGCCCGGGATTAGGCAGTTTCGGACCGGCCTTCTCTTGGGCAGCACTGCCCGATGCTGCCAAATGGATACTCTCTTCTCTGATGCTCATCGGCCGACTTGAGATATTCGGTTTCCTACTAATATTCTATCGGTCTACGTGGAAGGGAAGCTGGTCATAGGCAGACAACATATTATACAATAAATGTATCACAACAAACGTTTTTTTAGATGGAAGAGAACACGCAGCATTTTCTTGACCTGATACGGCGGTCGCACCGTGGACGGTTTAAGATATATATAGGAATGATTGCCGGAGTGGGCAAGACCTACCGTATGCTTCAGGATGCCCGCGAGATGCTCCGGCAGGGCACAGACGTGCAAATAGGATTTGTGGAGACCCATGGCAGGCCCGACACGGTGAAGGCTCTGAAAGGCCTGCCTGTCATCCCGCGCAAACGAGTGTTCTACAAGAGTAAGGAGATTGAGGAGATGGACCTTGACGCCATATTGCAAGTGCATCCTGAAATAGTGATAGTGGATGAGCTTGCCCACACCAATGTGGAGGGTTGCCGCCACGCCAAACGATGGCAAGACGTGATGGAACTGCTCGACGCTGGCATCAACGTGATTTCGGCAGTCAACATCCAGCACATCGAGAGCCTGAACGACGAGGTGCGCAAGATGGTGGGTGTAGATGTGAAGGAACGCATCCCCGACAGTGTGCTCCGTGAGGCCGACGAGGTGGTGAATATCGATCTCACCGCCGAGGAACTGGTGGAACGTCTGAAAGCGGGCAAGATATATGCCAAGGAGAAGATACAGACAGCACTCGACAATTTCTTTAATCCCGGAAATATCCTGCAGTTGAGGGAACTGGCACTTAGGGAAGTTGCCTTCAGGGTGGGGAAGAAGGTGGATTATGAAGTGAAGCACAGGGAACAAGGCGTGAAGGGGGTGGCACGCCTGGTGGTGTGCGTGAGCAGTAATAACGAAACGCAGCAACACATCATACGAAAGGCTGCCCGTATGGCTGACACGTATAATGCCGAACTGATAGCGCTTTATGTGCAGACTGCCAACGAGGATAACGACAGCATACCTCTTGACACCCAACGCCATTTGATGGGTCATCTGCAACTCGTAGTGGAGCTTGGGGGAAGGGTTCATAAGGTGGTTTCCGACAATATAGCACTGACGATTGCCGATTTCTGTCGGGAGCAGCAAGCTTCGGTGTTATGTATGGGGCATCCGTCTCTCTCTATGCCTCGCCTGCTGTTCAGGGTGGGGAGTTATCGGAAATTATTATCTGAATTAAAAGAAATGAGCGTGGATTTGATTATCGTTTCATAAGATAGTCGGCGGCTCGGCATAATAATAAAAATAAGAAGAATATGAACATCAAGGAAAAACTTACACTGTCCGTTGGCGTGCTTGTATCGCTGATTGTCGCACTGGTGGCTCTTTCGGTCTTCAGTCTGCAGATATTGACGGCTACAGACCCTACCTCTCCGATGGCAGACTATGGTCTGACGAGGGCACTCACCTTGCTACTCGTTTTTGGAGCATTGAGCATAGCCATCGGTGTGTGGATGCTGGTAAAGCTGCCAAAAACAGTCACCCGCCCGTTTCAGGAACTTACTAAAGGCATCAACGAGATTGCCAATCATAACTACGACACCGAGTTGAACCTCATTGGCAGCCGGGAGTTGGAGCAGCTGTCGTCGAATTTCAACCGTATGGCGCACCGACTGCGTGATTACCACAACTCGTCGCTTTCAAAACTGCGCGTGTCGAAGCAATACATCGAAACCATCATCGACTCTATCGATGAGCCTATCATCTGCATCGACCGTAACCTGACGCTCTATTTTATCAATAACGAGGCGCTTGACATCCTCAACCTGAAACGCGAGGAGGTAATCGGCAAGTCGGCACAGGAGACAGCCTTGCGCAACGACCTGCTGCGCCGATTGCTTGTAGGGATGGAAGGAGATAAGGAACAGGAGGGCGCCGAGAAGAAATCAGAAGATAAGAATCAACCGCTTAAGATATATGCCGACAACAAGGAGAGTTATTTCCAAGTGAAATATCTGCCCGTAAGGATGACAGACAGTGCGGGTGACGTGAAGGAGAGCGGTACGGTGATTATGCTGAAGAACATCACGGAATTTCACAAGCTCGATGTGGCAAAGACAACATTCATCTCCACCATATCCCACGAACTGAAGACTCCTATCTCGGCCATATTGATGAGTCAGCAGTTGCTTGCCGACAACCGTGTGGGTGAACTCAATCCGGAGCAGAAGGAACTGTCGGACAGCATACGTGAGAATGGAGAAAGACTGCTCAGCATCACGGGAGAGCTACTCAACATGACACAGGTGGAGAGCGGGGCGCTGCAGCTGAAGCCTCATATAACAAGGCCTATCGAACTCATCGACTATGCCATCAAGGCCAATCAGGTGCAGGCCGACAAATTCCATATCAACATAGAGGTGGAATACCCGAAGGAGAAAATAAGCAAGCTGTATGTAGATAGCGAGAAGATAGCTTGGGTGCTCACCAATCTGTTGAGCAATGCCATACGCTATTCTCCTGAAAATGGACGCGTCATCATAGGTGCCGAACAACATGACAAACATTACGTCACAATGTTTGTGCGTGATTTCGGACGTGGCATCGACCCGCGGTATCATGACAGTATCTTCGAGCGATACTTCCGAGTGCCTGGCACCAAGATACAGGGCAGCGGACTGGGACTCTCCATATCGCGCGACTTCGTTGAGGCGCATAATGGCACGCTTACCGTTGAAAGTGAATTAGGCAAGGGCAGTAAGTTTGTTGTTACATTGCCAGTGTAAATAACATATAGAAAGAACTATGAACAAGATACTTATTATTGACGACGAACCAACCATCCGTATGCTACTCTCACGCATACTGGAACTGGAAGGATATGAGGTGCTGAAAGCAAAAGACCGTGCCACGGCATTATATACACTGAAGAAGCAGGAGGTGCAGGTGGTGTTATGCGATGTGTTCCTGCCCGACGGCAATGGTGTGGATATGGTGCAGGAACTGCAGCAACTGGCTCCTGATGCCAAGATAATCCTCCTCACAGCTCATGGCAATATCCCTGACGGAGTGCAAGCCATCAAGAATGGAGCCTTCGACTATATCGTAAAAGGCGATGACAACCGTAAGATTATCCCTATCGTGAGCCGTGCTATGGATGCCGTTGTTACAGAACAGAAACAGCAAGGCAAGAAAAAGGAGGTGAGAGCCAATTCGTTCACCTTCGACAATATAGTGGGAAAATCATCTGCTCTCTCCGATGTTGTCAGTCAGGCTCGCAAGGTGGCTGCCACTGATGTCTCTGTGCTCATCAATGGCGAGACCGGTACAGGCAAGGAGGTCTTTGCTCAGGCCATACATAGTGCAAGCGGGCGGCGCGGTGAGGCTTTCCTTGCACTCAACTGTTCGGCTTTCAGTCGCGAGTTGCTCGAAAGCGAGCTTTTTGGTTATAAAGCAGGAGCGTTCACTGGCGCAGTAAAAGATAAAAAGGGACTATTGGAGGAAGCCAACCACGGCACACTCTTCCTCGACGAGATAGGAGAGATGGCGCTGGAGCTGCAGTCAAAGCTGTTGCGCGTGCTCGAGACGGGAGAGTTTGTTAAGGTGGGTGACACTAAGACCACCCACGTTGATGTGCGTATCCTTTCGGCTACCAACCGCAATCTGAAAGAAGAAATAGCCAATGGACGATTCCGCGAGGACCTCTACTTCCGACTTTCCGTGTTCCGCATCCTTCTGCCTCCATTGCGCCAACGTCGTGATGACATCCTTTTGCTTGCCCAGCATTTCATTGGACTATATGCCCGGCAAATAGGTCGTACCGCTCCGTCGCTCTCCACCGAAGCCAAAAACATCTTCCTTGCCTATCCATGGCCGGGCAATGTGCGTGAGATGATGAATGCCATCGAGCATGCCCTCATCGTATGCGAAGGCGAAATTACCCGTCATGACCTGCCCATAGACATGCTTACGGGCGACACATCCACGGCTGCCGATGACTCCTTTGACCTGAAGAGTGTGGAGCGCAACCACATCATCAAGGTGCTTCACCATACGCATGGCAACAAAACAGAGACTGCCCGGCTGCTCAAGATTGGTCTGACCACACTCTATCGTAAGATTGAGGAATATGGGATAAATATATAGGGCGCCCATTGGTTTTTTGTTGAACAGCAATTCCCGGCAATATAACAGCAATTAAAAAATATTTGTTTGTTTTTTTAGTTATATACTATGAATGTAGCTGTTAATACATAATAGAATGGAATACAAGAAATATAAAGATATAACATATCGCATCATCGGTGCAGCCATGGCGGTCCATCGGGAACTTGGCAGTGGTTTGCTTGAACAAATATACAATGAAGCACTTACAATAGAACTGACTGATATAGGATTACAAGCAGAACCTGAGCAGGAGGTAGTATGCTATTACAAAGGCATAAAGTTAGAAAAGAAATACCGTATGGATATTCTTGTTGAAAATGACATAGTTTTAGAACTGAAATCTACAGAAGTAATCAGACCGGAACACCGTTTCCAACTTTTCAACTACCTTCGATTAACGAAGAAACCCATTGGGCTCCTGATTAACTTTGGCAGTGAGAGCCTCTATGGCGAACGCTATGGATACAATCCTCAAACTAACGAATGCATTTTGCTTTCAAAAGAAATGACTCCTTATTACTAAGAAATTATTATGGAACAGCAAGGTTTTTGTTGGAACAGCAATTCCCAGCAATTAATCAGCAACATAAGAAATAATTTTGGTTCATCAGAAATATGGAGTGACGCATAATAATATATTATTACAGAAGTATATTATTAAAAGAAGTGGGTGAAACCGTTTGCCATAGGATATGAATACGTTTGCATCCCTGATAAGGTTAATAACCTTACGGCCTTAAGGTTATTAACCTTGCAGGCGTAAGGTTATTAACCTTATCGGCAATGATATATATATGCATAGACCACGCAACAATATATTGTGACTCGAGATATAGCATGAACCGCAAATATGAATACGCCACAGACAAGATTGATAACCTTATCGGCAATGAAGGTGTCAAATACAGAGCACACTGCTATAAATGGTAATCACTCGAAATGTCGGATGAACAATAATTTTTGAAAATTGCCGTCCAATTGCTGTAAATTGCTGTTCAAAAGAAAACAAGTTAAGAGTAGTTATTATGCTGGAACAGCAATTCCCAGCAATTAATCAGCAATTAAAGAAAATATTTTTTGATAATTGCTGGTACATTTATGTTAATTGCTGTTCACAAAAACAATCAATGTTGCAGTAAGTCAAAGACCTCATTAGATACCGTTTATCTCTGATTTCTGATGCAAAGATTCTACATAAGACAAGCGATCTTAAGCCTATTCATTCCCGTTCAAGAACTGTTCAGAAACCATGCATATGTCCTTACCCCCTAACACCGTACGTCCATAGCCCCTTTTAACGTACGTCCACAGCACCCCATGTCGTACGACCATAAAAAACCAATGAAAATGACTTTTGAGCAAAACGTGACTAATGGTAATCATTTCCACGATTCAGGTATTGCTTCTTTGATCCGTTTGTTGTAATTTTGCAACCGGGAATCAGAGACGGGCACCATGCCGATGCGACGCTCCGCTCCGCATCATCATGACAAGCCCTATTCCCGGTTGCGAAGAAGCAACCGAAAACTTATTCACCAAGTGATTATGAAAAAGAACGTATTTATATTATTAATTTCGATGGCAATGGCACTTACAACCAATGCGTCGGCACAGGATGTGCAGGACAAAAGAACAGAAGAAAAATGGGACAAGGTGTTCCCGTTGAGCGAGACAGTCAATCACCGGAAGGTGGAGTTCAAGAATCAATATGGCATCACACTTGTGGGAGACCTATACACACCCAAAAGTGGAGGTAACAGAATGGCTCTTGCTGTGTGCGGACCTTTTGGTGCATCAAAGGAGCAGTCGAGTGGACTATATGCCATGAAGATGGCGGAAAGAGGATTTGTCACTTGTGCTTTCGACCCTTCCTTTACAGGGGAAAGTGGCGGTGAGCCCCGGCGCACTTCTTCACCTGACATTAATACCGAAGATTTCTTGGCAGCGGTGGATTTCCTTTCCTGCCTGCCCGATGTGGACGAGGAGAAGATTGGCATCATCGGTATTTGCGGATGGGGTGGCATAGCGCTGAATGCGGCTGCAGCAGACCCTCGCATCAAAGTCACGGTGGCGAGCACCATGTACGACATGTGTCGAGTGAATGGCAACGGCTATTTTGATGAGAACGACAGCGAGGAAGCCCGTTATGCCGCTCGCAAGGCGATGGCTGCCGAACGCACCAAGGCTGCACGGAGTGGCAAGCTGACGCAAGGAGGTGGAGTGGTAGATCCGTTGCCTGCCGATGCCCCGCAGTTTGTCAAGGACTATTATGACTACTACAAGACGAGTCGTGGCTATCATCCTCGTTCGGGCAACAGCAACGACGGTTGGCACACCTTTGGCTGCCAGGCCTATTCTAATGCGCGTTTTCTTTATTATATCAATGAGATACGTTCGGCGGTGCTCATCATGCACGGCGAGAAAGCCCACTCCCGTTACTTCGGCGAGGCTGCTTACAAGTATATGGTAGAGGGTAAAGCCACTGGATATGATGCAGTCCGCAAGCCAAATCCTGTGCCAGGGAACAAGGAGTTGCTCATCATCCCCGATGCCAGCCATTGCGATCTCTACGATGGAGGCTACACCGAACTGGAAGGCAAGGGCAAGGCAAAAAATAGGATTCCTTGGGACAAGCTAGTTGATTTCATCAAAAAGAACATGATATGAGAAATACAGTAGCGCTCATCTTATTTGTTTTCCTTTTTCTTTCGTGTTGTATGCGTCAAGAAGCGAATGTCACAAATCCTGCAAACAAGATTGTTAATTACATAGACCAGTAGTTATGCGAATGAAACGTTTTGTCATATTTTTATCCTTATGAATACATATAAAAAAATTCTTACCGCTTTATTATTCATAGCAGCCAATATGTCATTGGCTGCTGCTGACGACGTAACAATAAGAAATCTGTTGGTTGAATACGAACAAAGACCGATGGGCATTGAGACACTACGACCGCGCTTTTCTTGGCAGATGGATGACAAGGATCATAGTAAGGGACAATGTCAGAAGGCATACAGAATCGTTGTTGAAGATGAATATGGTAAGAGAATATGGGACAGTGGTAAGGTTGAGTCGGACGAGTCGCTTAACATCGTTTTTGGCGGTGAGAAACTTGCTCCAGCCACAAGTTACACTTGGGCCGTTGAGGTCTGGGATAATAAGGACAATGTGCATACGGCTTCATCGACATTTGAAACGGGATTGATGGCAAACGATGAGAATGATGCCATCTGGAATGGAGCACAATGGATTGGTACAGATGACGATGACCAGTTTCTTTATTCCCAGTATTTGCCTGTCTTTAGTATAGGATGTTCTGTAACTCTTGACAAACAGCGCCATTCGACAAAGGCCTCAATTCTTTATGGTGGTAACGACGAAAGACTGCTCGATTCGCACCTCAATATTATGGGAATCAAGAACAAGATAGATTCAACTTATATTAGGATTGAACTTGATGCTTCAAGAGTTGAAAATGGAGAACTGGCGCATCTGAACATCTTTCGCAAGGGATATGGCGACAAAGAAACAGGCGAAAAAAAAATATGGTCGGTGGAAATAGCTGACGGGATTGTGAACAATGACAATGTCTTTGGTTCACACAGAATAGAACTGTCGTCAAATCTTGGTGATACAAACATCAAGATAGATGGTAAACATTTAGGACGTGCCAACCTGAATCCGTTGGGACAGGGAGGTGATTTTATTGCCTTCCCCGTTCTTGGCGAAGTTGGAGTAAATTTAGAGAAAGGACAAAAGGCGAGGTTTTCCGATTTTGTAATATCTAATTATCGTTCGCCATCGGGGAAGATTGGAAAGGTCGCAAGCCTCGACACATGTGGAGTAGGATTGTTTGTAATGACTGACCCTTCTATTCATACAATGCCACGACTGAGAAGGGCCCTTACGATACACCAGGAAATAGCCAAGGCGAGACTTTATGTTACGTCAAGAGGCGTATATGAGTTTTATGTTAATGGACAAAGGGTTGGTGACGATTGGCTTAATCCAGGTATAACACAGTACAACAGGACACATCTTTATCAGATTTACGATGTCACCCCAATGCTGAAGGTAGGGGAGAACGCCATCGGAGCTATTTTGGGCGAAGGATGGTGGAGCGGAGGTGCTACATTCGAAGGTCAGAATTGGAACTATTTCGGCGACCGTTTGTCACTATTGGCAAAGTTGACAATACATTACAAGGACGGAAGTGTTGAAAACATTGTTACTGATCCGCATAGCTGGAAATATTCTGTTGATGGTGCTTTGATTTACAGTAGTTTGTTTCAAGGCGAGGTGTATGATGCAAGGGAAGACGATTCCCTCTGGACCACATCAGGCTATGCTGACGCCACATGGAAACAAGCAGTAGTGATTCCTACCATAGGGCATGTCAGTTCAACGGGTTGGGGCAATGGGCCTGCTGTTGATGATTACAGCCATTTTAGACTTGTTGCCCAGTATGGCCAGACAATAAGCAAAAACAGAACCATCAGGGCGCAAGCAGTAAAGAGGACAACGACGAAATCGTTCATATATGATATGGGTCAGAATATGGTGGGTGTTCCGCAGATAAAGTTTTCAGGGCTTACGCCAGGCACAAAAATACGTTTCCGCTATGCGGAGATGTTATATCCTGAACTGCCTGAATACGAAGGAAAGGAAGGTACATTAATGCTTGAGAATATCAGGGCTGCCATGGCGCAGGATATTTATATTGCTAAAGGTGGAGAAGAAGCATTTAAACCGTTATTTACCAATCATGGCTACAGATACATTGAGATTTCAGGCATAGAAGAAGAACTTCCCTTGGACAATGTAGAGGGGATAGTGCTCAGTTCAATCAAAGGCATAGATGCTCAATATGAAACATCATCGGAGCTCGTCAACAAGTTGTGGAGCAACATAACGTGGTCAACACTCGGAAATTTCGTCTCAATACCAACAGACTGCCCACAACGGAATGAAAGGCTCGGATGGGCAGGTGACATTTCTGTATTCTCACAAACCGCTTCCTATATGGCGTCCATTCCCCAGTTTCTGCGCAGGTATCTGCAATCCATGAGGGACGTGCAGCGTGCAGACGGACGAATGCCCGACATAGCCCCTCTTGGTGGAGGATTTGGTGGGCTTCTTTGGGGAAGCGCGGCCATAACAGTAGCCTGGGAGAGCTATCAGCAATACAATGACAAAAGGATGCTGGGAGAACATTATGACGCGATGAAGAAATACATTGATTTTATATTTAAAAAGACAATAGACCCCCAAACCAACATTATTGTACAGGATAACGCATGGGGCGATCTTGGCGACTGGCTGGGGCTTGAAGACGAGAAAAACGACAAGTCGCTGTTTTGGGAAGCATACTTGATATACGACTTGGACATAATGCGAAAAACCGCAGCTCTCCTTGGGAAAACAGACGACGAGAAATACTTTGCGGACAAGCGACAGGAAAGAATAGCTTTCTTTAACAACACATACCTTGAACAAGCAACAGGAAAAACAATATCTTCTGGATTTGGAGGAAGGGGAAAGGGACAACTTGTCGATACACAGACATCGTATGTGTTGCCTGTCGCCCTTGGTGTGCTGGATGGAGAAACTTACAACAATTGTGTCTCTAACCTGGCAGAAACTATTGAACGGCAAGGCATCATGGATAATGGTTCGGTATGCGCTCCATACGCTTTGTTGACAGGATTTATCGGCACTGCCTGGATTAGCAAAGCCTTGTCTGATGGTGGTAGGAGTGACATCGCTTATAAACTTCTCCTAAACGAGCAGTATCCTTCCTGGCTCTACCCAGTGAAGCAAGGTGCTACGACAATTTGGGAAAGGTTGAATTCATACACTCACTCCAACGGGTTTGGCGGAAACAATCGCATGAACTCATTCAATCACTATTCTTTTGGAGCCGTTGGGGCTTGGTTAATCAACTATTCTCTTGGTATAAGGCGTGATGAGACTTCGCCAGGATTCAAGCACTTTATAATTAAACCGGAGGTTGACCCAACAGGAAAACTAAAATATGCAAAAGGTCACTACGACTCACCGTATGGAAGAATAGAGAGTGGATGGACTGTTGAGTCCGGCCGAACAGAATATGAAATAACAATACCTTCAAATACAACCACGACATTGATTCTCCCTGCACATCGACTAAAAGATATTTGCGAAGGAGGCCGAATAATTGGTAAAGGATCAAAAGGTATTGTTGATATAAAATTTGATAAAGGCTATGCTATGCTTGAACTTCAATCCGGGAAATACCACTTCTCTGTAATAAAAAGAATAGCAGACGTAATTCCTCATAGCAACGATGGCGATGAAAACCTAAAAAATGGTTATAACTCCCTAAAATCAGGTATATCAGAATATAAATAATGTGAGTACCTTTGCACTCGAATTTAAAACAAAATACAATGTATATAGAAAAGATACAGTCGCCAGCCGACTTGAAACAGCTGGATTTGGAGGCATTGAAAGTTGTGGCAGAAGAGACACGTACTGCCGTATTGAACCGTGTTAGTAAGCATGGTGGACATGTAGGACCTAACCTGGGTTTCGTGGAGGCAACGGTGGCTCTGCATTATGTATTCAACGCACCAGAGGACAAGTTTGTGTTTGACGTTTCACACCAATGCTATCCTCACAAGGTGCTTACTGGTCGTGCATCGGGTTTTCTGGGCGACGTGGACGACATGAACGCCATCAGCGGATATTCTTCGCCAGCCGAAAGTCCTGTGTATGACAACTTTGAAGTGGGTCATACTTCCACATCCGTAAGTCTGGCTACAGGCTTGCAGAAGGCTCGCGACATCAAGGGAACCAGTGAGAACATCATTGCCATCATAGGTGACGGTTCGCTCTCAGGCGGCGAGGCTTTTGAGGGGCTTGATGAGGCATCGGAATTGGGCACAGGCATCATCATCGTGGTGAATGACAACGAGATGTCAATTGCAGAGAATCATGGTGGCATCTACAAGAACCTTCGTGCCCTTAGGGAAAGCAATGGCGAGTGCCGACACAACTGGTTCAAGGCGTGGGGATTTGAATACAAATATCTGGAAGAAGGCAATGACCTGCAGAAACTGATCGAGGTGTTCCAGTCGGTCAAGGATACAGACAAGCCAACGGTCGTCCACATCCATACGGAGAAGGGACATGGTTTCCAGCCTGCTGTCGACAATAAGGAAGCGTGGCATTGGGGTGCGCCATTCAACGTAGAGGACGGTTCAAGAAGTTCAAATGGCACTGATAGTGCTGAGAGCTATGA